>ERZ773178.43-NODE-43-length-116496-cov-6.884001_pt1 | contig 116496 bp, 85 predicted proteins | sample MGYA00580533_ERZ773178 | MGnify/ENA primary metagenome ERZ773178 (study PRJEB29015, sample SAMEA2737859) | human gut metagenome | biome: human gut; feature: human-associated habitat; material: faeces | place: China | collected 2012 ...
TTAATTGATAAGACATTGATTTAAATAGAAATTAAAAAAGTGGAGAACTTTCACTATAATCCCTCCATATTTTCGATTTCTCAAATGGAAGCTAGGGGGCGTTAGAGAGTAAATAATCCAAACGTTCGATTAACACTAAATTTTTTTACACAGGGGGGATTTTATATAAGGTAGCCTTTTAAATGATAATTCCCCTTCAACACTATGATAGAATATATATACTATATAATAATAGTCCAAAGTGTTGAGGGGGAATGGTGATTCACTTCATTATTTTTTCATGCACTTCTTCTTTTTATAAAATTATCAAGTTCGGCATCGATTGAATAGGTGTGGATTTATTCATGATTTATAATAAAGGCCATTTTCAGTATTAAATTTCATTTTATCTGCTTGATATTTTTATATAAAAATACAATATTTGCGGAATAATTACCAAAAGACAAAGATTATGAAAAAATTATTATTTGCAATTTTTTGTGTGGCAACACTTTCTTCTTGTTACAACACTAGAGTACTTGTCGGTGACGTTCAACCTAAAGAGCCTTTAGTAAAGGTAAACAGCGAGATGAATAGTCATTGGCTTTGCGGACTTATTTCTGGTAGAGGAGATCAAGCGAAAGAATTTGTTGACGGTAGTACTAACTATGTGATAAAAACTAATTTCACGTTCTTGGATTACATTATTTCTTATGTAACATTTGGTATTTACACGCCAAATCATACAATGTATTACATACCTTTAAAGGATATTAAAGGAGATAAAAAGTAATTCTTTTACATTTTAAAGCCCCCATTTTTGGGGGTATTTTTTTCAACCTTTTCCTAAAAAATAATTGATTCGTTTCTTGCTATTATATAGCGCATAAAAAAAGGACAGGATTTGATGAAAGTTATATCCTTCAATCAAACCCTGTCCTTGGTATCGTTATTTATCTATCTAACCTCTTCAAGTAAGAGATAACGCCATCCATTTTCCCTTCCTCCACGAGTTTTAAAAATCGCTTGCATAACTTGTTGGTTTCATCCTCTAGATCTTTGTTAATAAATTCCATCTCTCTATGGTAAATTTCTGTAACTTTAGAGGGAAGAAGTTTAATATAGTCTTCTCCTGTTTTTGAACTTGTTTTCATGATGTTATGATTTAAATTAGTTATGTATTTAATTAACTGGCTAGAAAGTCTTTTCAATCTCCCTGCCCCATGTTTCTTTGCCCTCAACATTCATTTTCACCCTCTTCGTTTTAAATAACAGGTTAAAAAACTCGACTGCCGTTTTCTCTTTTAAAATGGAATCACCCACCTGTTGCCTGCAATTATTTATCCTTTTGCATATCTCTGGACTGGTTAATCTCTCTCCGACATTAAACGCTCTAAGTAACATGAGCCTGTACGCTTTTATGTTTGGGTCTGTGCCGAATTTTATTATTATAACCTTTTTGATGGACTTCATTTTTTGGGGTGTTATTAAATATCGCTTTAATTTATTGATTACCTGACAAGAAGGGACTCCTATCGCATGAAAGGTTTCGTAATATTCATTTATAGTCTGGTAAATAGGACGTTCTTTTATATCTAGTAGTACAGGCATACCTTTTTCTTTTGGATAGGCATAATCATGAAAGAAAGTATCAACCGCAATATCTATCTCCTCTTGGGTGTATTTCTTCTTCTCTTTAGGCTCTATTTCCTCTTTTAAATCCATGCAATCTTTTGATAGTTCCATGTCAATATTAAATGTTTCAAGTATTCTCTTCATCCTGTATAAATTGTTGTAAGCAACGTTATTCATGTTGTTGTATGTAGTGTTAGCTATCTTCTGGTGATTCATGTAAAGGGTAGAATAAATAAATCGAGAGAAGTAATTACAATTCAATTGTTGATCCAGCTTGATGGCTCTATAATCTTTTTCCAGTGTTTGTATTCTATTAAATTCCGTTCTTGTTTTTTGGGTAATCTTGTTTAATATGATAGAGTACACTTGTTGATAATTAAATTCTTGTTCTTCATACAAATTATTACATAATAGATACCCTTCACTCGTGGTGCAATCTCTAAACCTGTTCATCACCTGTATAATATCAGTGTAGGAATGCCTGTTTTTACTTGGTGCTATGATTAATTTATAATTATCTCCTTTAATATCGTACCCTTGCCTGTAAGTGGTAATAATTATATCGGCATCAACTTTACCTGTGGTGATTAATTGATTGTAATAATTTGGATTACCTTCAATCTCTATATCGTTCTCCATCTCTCCCTCACCTTTAACATCTTTCCCTCTAGTTTTCTTGTTCGTCAAGGAATTGATAACAGCTATTTTATTAAATCCATGGTTAGGTAATCTCTCTATAATCGTGTCCAGTTTATCGGATTTATCCAGTAGAGAGAGAACTGGTATGTAACCCTCTTTTTTAATAATTCCAGCCAGTTGAAGTATAGCTCCCTCTAAATTCTGTGAAAATCTTGTTACCCATAATTTCCTTTTACTAACCTCATTGGGAATGGCTCTAACTTGTTCAATTCCATTATACGCTGAATCATTAGATAATAAAGGAGTGCCAGAGAGAAGGATCACTCTATCGTATCCTGTCATCGCAGTAAGAGTGTTCTCTACCGTTTCTCTTCTCCAGCTGTAATCAGTAACAAGTGAATGTGATTCATCAATGATTAACGTCATTCCCTTTCTAATAAATCTAGGTATATGTTGATAAACAGTTATTAATTGTCTCTCTTCCTCTTTACTTCTATCGGCTGCACAATAATAAGGTATTCCATGCCTGTTAGCTAACCCTTCCATGAGGAATAATGTATCTGTTGCGTATAAAAATGGAATGTTATTCCTTTTTAAATAATCTAGCAAGTAATAAGATTTCCCACATCCTGTTGGTGCCTCAATGGAAATCTTGAATCTAGCGTTAAAATCCAGTGTCTCTAAAAACCCTGTTTCTGATAGATGCTTGTTGTAATTTAAATCTCTAATCTCTTTTTTGTTTACGAAAAACATTCTGACATGATTAAATTATCCACTTCTTTCATCATTTTGATGTTGCAAACCATGGTTATTATTTATATATAAATCTATCCAGATTGCAACTGTATTGTATAGATTTAAATAGTTCAAGAAGTGGTTAAAACTATTATCCTCTATAAAGCATGATTCAAGGTATTATTGATAGTCTTATCTATTATAAATGATTAGAATATCATTCGATTCATTAATCTCTCACTCTTTTTAATGATATATCAATCTATATTTGTCTGGATGATTAGATATAAAAGCATTCTATTCTACATGCTATATCCATTTGCAACAATTCAGGTAAAATGAAAACCCTATCGATTAAATTGACAGGGTTTCATACCTTGATGCCAAAGAATGTTTATACGTGTAGATTTTGAGAAAGTAGATATAATGCTTATATCTTATCTTGTTTATTATCACAAAGATAGTGATTAAAAAAATCAAAAACTATGAAAAGATAAAGAAGTTGTAAAATTCATTAAATGATAACTCCTGTTTTATATAACATGGTGTTAATGAAGGAGTATTGGAAGAAAACAAGTAAAATGCTTATCTCCTGTATCTATTAGATATATATTATAACAATGCAAATGATTTGGATGATAAAACTTTAATTTTACTTGATCCATTCATGAACTTGTAATCATTATTTATAAACCTCTATTTCCTTCTTCTTTTACTTGTTGCAAATCATGATTATTATTATTTAATAAATAACTCTGGTTTGCAACATGAGGTTATGAGGTTAAGGAGGTGTTTAATTGATTTGTTTTAGGTTTGTTGTTTAAATAGGTGAGAGGTGAATATTTATAGAGTAATATTGTTAGATGGAAGAAAACAAGGAAAGAGAGGGGGATAAAGTGTATGTTTTAGAATATTGTATTTAAATAATAGGGTATTTTAATAAGATATGATATGGATATAAATAATTGGAATAATGGATTAGATAATTGGGATAATTTGGGTAAAGGGTAAAGGATTGATGATAATATAGGGTTAGGAGTTATGTTTTTAGTCAATTACAGGGTGAAAAGTAATGTTTTACCCCAATTATAGGGTTGAAAGTTGTGTTTTAGGGTAATTATAGGGTATGGAGTTATGTTTTTATATAATTGATATAAATAGGCTCTGGTTGGTGATTGTTGAAGATATTTTTATAAGAAAAATGTTGATAATATTACTTTTTGTATATATTTGTAATGCTTGTGGGAGAGTGTTACAGGTATGTCAATGACTGTGATGTTTTTTCATGAGTGAGTTCTGGCATTAGTGGAGTATTTTATGAAACTTATGGTGGAATTGAAACAATATTCACCCTGTTACATTTTGTTGAATATTTATTAATTTTAAAATTTTAAACTTATGAACAAAGATGATAACAGGGATAAAGTAGTCTCTACCCGGAGACAAAAAGATGCTTTTTGCATGGTAAATGAGAAGTATAGAAATATTCTTTCTCGTCAAATGCAAAAAGACCAAGTAGAAGTGAAGAGAATGGTCTTTGAAGAGGCTTTAAAACAAGTAGAGGGTATAACTAAAAATAGTTATCTGTCTGCACTTAGAGATATAGTCTTGAATAGATTAGTTTCTAATGTGAAGTTCTGTAAGGACTGTATAAATTTAAGTTTGAATCCTTTTGCTGTTGCTCAGAACGTAGCTATCTCTGGGAAAAAGCAAGTGGAGAAAGTTTTATCATTTGGAATAGAATCAGTTTATAAAGCTGATGATATAACTTTTTTGAATGACGAACTTTTTTCCGAAGGGGAAATGGCAAAGGCAAGATTTTCAAGCGTGTCAACTTCTCCTTCAGAGAGTCAGCTTAATGAAGCTTCTAAACTGATTAGTGCTGTGAAGCAAGTTTTAGAAATTATGAATGGTAGTGATTCCGATAGGGCACAATCAGCATGATTCCCTAAAAAATGCTTTTTAGCATTATAGAATATTAGAACCTCTCTCCTCATTGGCAATTAAGTTAGGAGAGAGGTTCTTTTTTTATGCCAATTTTTTGATTCGATAAAGCAATAATCTAACCTGTGTTATTGGAATGGATTTTACCCATGAAAGGTAAAATATAAGTGATGGTTATTTTTAGGGTGCTAGTGATGTGTTTAGCTTTATGATTCTATTTTTATAGTGATAGGAGAAATATTATATTTCTTATTTAGTGTCTGGATTAGAATTTATGAAATTAGTGATTATTTCTAATTTTTCTGGTTTAAATAGAATGATTTTAGAGAAAAGAAAATAGCCTCAAACCCGAAGGTAAGAGGCTATTTGTGTTCATAATAAATTTTGCATTGCGGCATCCATTTGAGTGTTCTCAAAACTATCAAGATAAATTTGAGTGACTTTCTCTGAACTGTGTCCCAATGCCTCACAAATGAGTGATGTACTAACACCAGCCCTTTTTAATGTGGTTGCATGGGAATGTCTTGCAACATAGGTTGTCAATTTCTTATCTATTCCAAGTTCTTTACCAATATTTTTCAATCGCCTATTTACTTTAGCTATTGTTTTGTGAATCCGATTCCTTTGTTGTACTTCTGTTTGATGAAATGTTGATAAGATTGGGAAAAGAAAATGAGAATCCTCTGTTTTATATTTATTGATAATTTCAATAGCTTTGGGTAACAATGGAAGTTTTATAAGTTTCCTTGTTTTCTTCCTTTTGTAGACTAATCTAGTATCCATTATGTTGTCATGAGTAAGATAAGCCATATCAATAAAATTAATGCCTCCCATGAAATAAGAGAACGAAAATAAATCAATAGCTAGATGGATATAGAAGTCTTTACCTGTGTAATTGTAATTAATGATTTGCATCACTTCTTCTTTTACAATTGCTCTTTTGGCTGTAACCTCATGTAATCTTGAAACTTTGAATTTGCGGAATGGATAATATTCTTCTTTGACAATGTTTTCTTCTATCGCATGATTGTAAACAACTCTTAATGTTCTAAATCTGATTCCGATAGAATTTTCTGCATCTCCATTACCTCTTTGCCATTCTTCGTATTTTTTTAACCAAGGAATGTCTATATCAGAAAAATAAATATCAAGATGCCCATTAAACCTCATTAAAGAATTGTAAACATGATAATGAGATTGTGCGTATCCTGTTCTTTTGGCAGCTCTGAGTTGTTCTATTTGTTCTAAAAAGAACTCCCCCACTGTTTTTTTCTTCGTAGGTTTGGCTACCTTTTCAATAAGAGTAGTGGCAGTAAATTCTTTGTTTTCTGATTTAAATTCAATAACCTTTTCATTGTATTCTTTGATTTTATCAGCAATGAGTGTTTCAATATATTCTTTATTAGGGCAGTTGGGTTTAGGTTTGTTTTTGGTGAAGTCCCAATATTGTTCTGCCATTGATAGACCTAAACTGATGTATTTCTTTTTACCATCTTTACATACTCTAAGCATTAGAGGATGTTCTCCATTTGCAAGTGTTTTTGATTTGTAACACAAGATGTTAATTCCTGCTGTCATGACTGATTTCGGTTTAACTCTTGGTTTAACTCATGGTTTAACTAGAGGGCAAAATAGCCTAAAAAATGAGTAAAAAAAGAAGCACCTACTTTTGTAGGTGCTTGATTTTTAATGCTTTCTGTATAGTAAAAGCTGATTAAGAGTCAATTGCTCTACCAGCTGAGCTACGAAGTCTTCCCTGTTGCAAAGGTTTCTAATTGTTTTGCGAGTGCAAATATGCAACAATATTTTTTAATCTGCAAGAAAATTATTCTTTAATGTTGTGATAAACGTTGGTCACGTCATCATCTTCTTCCAGTTTTTCCAACAATTTGTCCACTGTTTCTCTTTGTTCGTCGGTTAACTCTTTTGTATCAAGAGGAATACGTTCGAATTCTCCACTGACCATTTCGTAGTGGTTATCTTCCAAAAATTTTTGGATAGTTCCGAACGCTTCGAAAGCCCCATAGATGATCACGTGATTCTCCTCATCCTCGAAAATTTCATCGGCACCGTAATCAATCATTTCTAATTCGAATTCTTCCAATTCGAAATTCTCCGGACGGGTAATTTTGAACACGCATTTCCGCTCAAACAAGAAATCCAAGCTACCGGTTGTTCCTAAAGAACCGCCGTATTTATTGAAACAGTGACGTACGTTGGCAACGGTACGGGTGTTGTTGTCAGTGGCGGTTTCTACCACGATAGCGATACCGAAAGGACCATATCCCTCGTAAACGACCTCTTTGTAGTCAGAAGTATCTTTTGAAACGGCGCGTTTGATAGCTCTTTCGACGTTCTCCTTCGGCATGTTTTCTGCCTTGGCATTTTGGATAAGTATACGTAAACGTGTGTTATTTGCAGGATCTGGACCTCCGGCTTTTACAGCTATATCGATCTCTTTTCCTATTCTGGTAAACGTACGGGCCATATTGCCCCATCTTTTTAGCTTCCGTGCTTTACGGTATTCGAACGCTCTTCCCATATGATGTAAATCTTATTTATATTACAATTTGAAACGCGAATTTAGTTTTTCTGCTTAAAACAAAAAAGGAATTCAGTGATTTTGTGTTGAGAATGAGTTTCATTCCACGAGTTCTACGCTGAAATCGTCAATATATATTCCTTTTTCGGCTGTGATTTCTTTGCCATAGGTACGGATTTCTACCCGTAAAAGTTTTGCTCCTTCCGGGGCTGTGAACGATTTACCATTGAACACGTTGATCCAACCATCCGTTTGTTTCAAGTAACCTGGGGCTTGTATGGGTTTGTTGTGTTCTGCCGGGAGTGCCGAACTTTTGGTTTTACGCCAATAACAGTAGTATTTCCACGGGAAAGAAGTGGAAGGGGCATTTACATGCATTTTTATTTCATAACGTTTACCGGCTTCAATTTCTATATCTTGGTACAGGTAAGTTTTACCTTGCAGGTAAACGGATTGACCGGAATGAGCTTTGTTCCCCGTGATTTTGAGAGCGATACTATCCTTCCCGTCTTTGTAGAAATGCCAATTGTCGGGTTCTTTTTCCGGAGTATTCCATTTCTCGAAATCTCCGTTCTGTAGCAGGTTTTTCCCGTTTCCCTGTATTCCGCCTTCAGTTAATGCCGGGAAGTTGCAATCCACGTGAATTGTTCGATTCGTGTCGATTGCCTCCGGGAAAGGAATGATTTTTCGCTTTGATTTGTTGTTCTCATCGTAGGTAATTGAAAGCGTGGCTTCTCCTTTTTTGGTTGGGAAGGTTCGAATCGTTGCCTTTCCTTGAGGATCCACGGGTTTCGTGATCGTGCCGAAAGTGTTGGTGGTTGATCCGGAGAAACTGACCGAGGACGGGACGAAAGACAATTCCAGGTTCAGGTTGGATATTTCCCCGGGAATCTCGTGGAGAGAGAAGTGTAATGCACCTGTCCTCGGGAGGAGTCGGATCGGGGGAAGAGTATTTTTGCTTTCCGTGATGCTGACGCTTTGCAGGGCTGTGAAAATGTCGCTGGCTTCTTGGTTCGTGTTTTTTTCATGTGGCAGGCAGAGGTATAAACTTTCAAGGGTTTCTCCGGTTTCCGGGATAACGATACTTTTCCCGGGAGCGTTGGCCACGAGGGCTAATCTGTACCTACCCAATGGGAGAATGGTGTGAAGCGTGTTTTCACGGATGTCCGATGATGTAAACGTTTCATGGTGAACGATGCGGTTGTCCCGATCAATGGCAAACAGGTGCAGGAGGTTTATGGAGAACTCCTCGGACGTGTTACATTCAAGTGGGATTTGTATTCCTTGCCCCTCTATGGCTTTGTTTTTCTGACATGCGAGAAGTACGAGCTGCATTACCAGTAAAAATGTTATTTTCCTCATGGTGTTTTTGAACTTGTAACCGGTAAACCTGCAACTTGCGACTTCCAGCAAGGTAAAGTCTCGTTAAAAAATGGAAATTCCGATGTTCGTGGTAAATCGTTCGAGCGTCTCGATTCCCATGTACGAGTTCCCGTGTTCGTTCAACTCCGGGCTCCAAACAGCGATGCTAAGTTTGCCCGGGATGATTGCTACCACGCCTCCCCCCACGCCGCTTTTTCCCGGCATTCCCACGCGGAAAGCGAACTCCCCGGATTCGTCGTAGAAACCGCAGGTCAGCATAAGTGCGCTGAGGCGTTTCGAGCGGCTCACGGTGAGGATTCTCTCGTTGTTGTGTGGGTTGGTCCCGTGGTTGGCCAAGAACAGGAATGATTTTGCAAGGTCCTCGCACGTCATGGCAATGCTGCATTGATTGCAGTACACGTCGATCAGCGAGTCCACGTCGTTATCGATGTTCCCGAAACTTTTCATGAAATGTCCCAAGGCTTGGTTCCGGCTGGCGTGTTCGAATTCAGACTGGGCCACCGTTTTATCATAGTAAATGTCATCGGTTCCGGCCACGCCTCTCACGAATTGCAGGATGGCTTCTTTGGGGCGGTGGTAAAGGTTCATCACTTTATCCGTAACCACGAGAGCCCCGGCGTTGATAAAAGGATTACGCGGGATTCCCTGTTCGTGTTCCAACTGTACCAGCGAGTTAAACGGGGTTCCGGAGGGTTCTCTCCCCACGTATTTCCACAGGTCACTCCCCATGTGGCGAACGACCATGGCGAGCGTGAATACTTTTGAAATACTTTGGATGGAGAATTTGGTCTGGTAATCTCCCGTGCCGACGATTTGGCCGTCAAGAGTGGCTATGGCAATCCCGTATTGTTTCGGGTCAATATTAGCTAAAGCCGGTATGTAATCGGCTACATGGCCTTTCCCGAAAAAGGGCTTTACCTCGTTGTATATATTGTCGATGACTTCTTTGTAATTCATTGTAAACGTTTGTTTAAAACGGGGCAAAGATAAGAAAGTATCTGAATTCTTCGTGTGGGTTTATTTTATTTTTCGAACAATTTTGCCGGAGTAGGTTTCCGTGAAATGTTCTTGGAAATAAATGTCTTTGGGGATCTCGTAAGGAGATAGGCGTGATTTTAATAGACCAAGTAGTTTTTGGCATTCGGTTGTGCTCCAAGGTGCGGATTCTATGACCAAGACAGCTTTTTGTCCCAAACGGGAATCGGGTTCGGCTGTGATGAAGAAGCGTTGGGGAATGAGGGGAGCGATGCGAGATTCTATTTTTTCGGGAAATAATTTGATTCCCCCGGAGTTGATCACGTTGTCATGGCGTCCTATCCATTCGAAATGAGTGGCGTCAACAAGCCGGACAATATCGTTTGTGACGAATCTTTGTTGCCGGAGATGTGGGGTGTTGATAATCAGGCATCCTCTTTCGTCTTTTTCAAACGTGACACCTCCTAGGGCAAAGTAGTATGGGGATCTTTTTTCCCCGTTTATTTGCCGGAGGGCAATGTGTGATACGGTTTCCGTCATGCCATAGGTCCCGTGACAGACTGTTGGAATTTGTTGAAGTTGTTGTTCCAATGTCGGGGATACAGCGGCTCCTCCGATGATGATTTGTTTAACGTGAGCTAGTTTTGTTGCCGTTCCCGGGGAAGACAGGCTTGTTATGACTTGCATGGGAACTAATGCAGCGAAATCAATGTCTTCCGTGATGTTTTGCAGGGGAGAAGAACTGGGTTTTACGGTGATCAGGTTTGCTCCGGAAAGGATTGTTCGAACGATCATCATTTTTCCCGCGATATAATTCGGTGACAGACAAAGTAGTAAGTTGGATGATGAGCGGATATTGAAGAATTCGTTTGTGAGGTGCGCCGAGGTTAGCATGTCCTTTTTCAGTAAACGAATCTCTTTCGGGGTTCCCGTGGAGCCGGACGTGTGTCCGATGACGTGGTCTTTGGAATTATACCATTCTTGCAGGAAAGCGGTGATATCGGGATCAACGCTATTTTTAAGCGTTTCCAGATTCTTGTGTTGAATTCCGTTAAGTTTGATATTGATTTCCATGACGTTTAGAATGAAATTTGAGATAAATCCCAGTTTACCCGTGGATTGTACCGGATAATTGAGCCGGTTTGTTCCAGGGGTGAGGGGATATTATTCGTGTAAAGTTGTCCTGTTCCAAGGCCTTGGGGCATACTTGTGGGGAGGAAAGTTTGAAGATAAGCTGTCCACTGTGCGATGGCATTGAGCCCGATATTGGATTCCAGGGCGGACGTGATCCACCAGCCGATGTCACGTTCTTGGGAGAGGGTAATCCATTCCCATGACCCCGGGAAACTGCCTAAAAGCGATGGTTTTATTACGATATATTGAGGGTGGATCGTGTCAAGTAGTTTAGCTTTGTCAGCTACTTTAATCCCGATCAGTTCTTCGTCCAAGGCGATGGGGATAGGGGTATTTCGGCATAAAATAGCCATTTCTTTCCACTGCCCTTGGCGGATAGGTTGTTCGATCGAATGGATATCATAACGTGACAGTTCTTCCAGTTTTCGAGGAGCCTCTTGTGGGGTAAAAGCCCCGTTCGCGTCCACTCGTAATTCGACGACTTCTTTGCTGAATTGTTTTCGGAGATAGCGTAATAAATCTAATTCTTCCTCGAAATCGATAGCCCCGATTTTCAGTTTGACACAATGGAATCCGGCATCTAGTTTGTCGATAATCCGTTGGCGCATAGTGGCCTTGTCTCCCATCCAGATCAAACCGTTAATCTCGATGTCTTTGTGTCCTTGGGTGAAAGGTGTGGGGTAAATGATACGTTTGCCACCATTATTTAAATCTGCCATGGCGGTATTCAAGCCGAACTGGATAGAACTCAATCCTTTGAGTTTATAGGGCATGAGGGTGTTGATATTTTGGCATATATCTGCCAATTTCTTCTCGTAATCGGGAGTGTCATCTGCACTTAATCCTCGGAATAAGGCACATTCCCCTAGCCCGTATATTTCGGGTTGTTCCGAGCGCCAGATTTTGACAAACCAAGTTTCTTTTTCCGTGAGGATTCCCCGTGAGGTTCCTGCTGGTTGCTTAAAGCGTAGGTTGTATTTTAAATAAGTTGCCTGTAACATGACGAGCTATGAAATTTGTATGATTACGGGAATTTCGGGAATTTCTTGAAGTCCGGGTCACGTTTCTCCAGGAAGGCATTTTTACCCTCTTGCGCCTCTTCCATGAGATAGTACATTAGCGTGGCATCCCCGGCGAATTCCATTAATCCATGTTGTCCGTCGAGTTCGGCATTTAACGCCCGTTTGATCATGCGGATGGCCATCGGGCTGCGTTGCATGATGGTTTTGCACCAATCCACGGTTTCATCTTCCAGTTGGTCGAAAGGAACTACTTTATTCACCATTCCCATTTCTTCGGCTTCTTTGGCGGTATACTGGCGACAGAGGAACCAAATTTCCCGGGCTTTTTTCTGACCGACATGTCGGGCGAGATAGGAAGATCCGAATCCCCCGTCAAAACTACCGACTTTGGGGCCTGTTTGCCCGAAGCGAGCATTCTCGGAAGCGATCGTCAGATCGCACACGATGTGAAGTACGTGGCCTCCACCGATGGCGTACCCGTTTACCATGGCGATGACGGGTTTCGGAAGGGAACGGATGGCCTTGTGCAGGTCGAGTACGTTAAGGCGAGGCACGCCGTTTTCATCAAGGTAGCCACCTACTCCTTTCACTTTTTGGTCGCCTCCGGAGCAAAACGCTTTATTCCCGGCTCCCGTGAGTACAACAACACCAATGTCACTCCGTTCCCGACAGATGTTCATTGCATCCAGCATTTCGAAATTTGTTTGCGGGCGGAAAGCGTTGTAAACTTCCTGGCGATCAATGGTGATTTTAGCTATTCCCTCGAAGAATTCAAAGCGAATATCTTCGTATTCTTTGATTGTAGTCCATTCTCTTTTTGACATATCCGATATGTTATTAAAGTGTAATCACAAATGTACGTGATAATTTTTATTTTAGCGTGAGATCATTATAAAGAATTCTTTTACCGTAGAGAATCCGTTCATTTCCTGGTGTATATTCGATGTTTTTAGGGATTAAAGGCGTACCACTCTCGAATCAACTTCGGTACAAAGACGTTCACGAGTGTCTTTGATACGGAAATGAATCCCATGTGTTATATGATTGATTGAGTTGCATCACGGAAGATCGGTAGGATATTCTGGGCAATCCACCATACGATGATTAAGATCAAGTATGTATTGACGGTTATTCGATGGTGGCATAGCCTTTTCAATGTAGTCAGTCGGTTGCGGGGATCAAACCATTGTGTAATCACTAGAGCGATCAGGTAGGGAAAGGATGAGGAATGGATTATATTCGAAAGCTCTTTTGATGTTTAGGTGTAATAACTGATGGATCGCTCTTTGGCTGCCACATGCCGGACAATTAAGGCCCGTGAACCAGCGGAAAGGACATTTGGGTACAAATGACGAATACTCGGGATCAATGAAAAATAAGGTGATCCCGAGTAATATGATTAGAATAAGGCCTATTTCCTTAAAACGCCCGAACGAATACATTCATTCGAATATTAATAATAGCCTCCTCCAAGCATCATGCTTGTTAAATCGCTGATGAATCCGATGATCAAGGCAAGGACACCTCCTCCTAATGCCAAGAAGAAAAATAATCTAGCCGTGTTCGAAGCTTTTATCGCCTCCTCTTGCTGACCGGGGTTCCAAAGGTTGTCCACTTTCGTGGCGTAGATGATGGAGACAATTCCTAGCGGCAAACAACACAAAATGGTCGACAGGATAGCCCATACTAGCCAGTTGTCCGGTTTGGTATTGTTGTTTACCGGTGAATGGGGTGGTGTGGGAGGGAATGGCGGGGGTGTTGAAGTAGCGGAGGTTTCGTTCGTGAACAATTTCGCAATTTCGTGAATTTCTCCTGCCGGGAGCCATTGGGCCATACCGTTTTTCCACACGAGGGAATTTTTCATTACCCCGTTGCTAATTAATTCTTCGGGAGAAACAGGGCCTTTTTGTTCAGGTAAAAATAGTTTTCCATAGTTTAATAATTTACCATTTATATTCGCTTCGTAAATAATTTCCGTTAAAGTCGTATATATCTTTGATATATCCCCCGTCGGCCTCGATGCATTCAGAACCGGCGTAGGGTATGATGTCATTGTATTTGCAGGGAATAATGATTTTTCCTTTTTTATTGATTGCTCCCCCAGACACCATTCTGCACTTTACCATCTTTCGAGAATCCGCTGCGGTTGATCAGTGATATACCGTTTAATTCTTTACAAATGATAAATTGACAGGGTAATATCTCTTCTCCCTCTAGGGTATAGAGGCCTTCTTGGTCATCCATTTCCACGTGGAGGAGCGAGGTTTCCCGCCAACGGGAAATTTTCGTGTACTCGCAAGGAACGATTACTTTTTCTCTTGGGGTATATAGTCCTTTTAGATTTCCTGATTTAACCATGAAATTGTCGGTTGTGAGCTAGGTGTCAACATCATCGTATATACATGGGATAATGTCTGTACCATCAAGGGCAAGTATCCCTTGTTGGTTGTTATACGTGGTCCGGTAGTAAGCGGGTGACCAGTAACCCCGGAACATAAGGGTAAATATCAAAACACGAGGCGACAAACGCCGAAACAAATTATTTACTAGCGACTAAAAAGAGAATCGTACCTAAGGTCGCGTATAAAATCAAGACAATCTGTATCGTGTTGATTTGTGGTTTAGGAGATGCGATACATTCATGTAATTCGGGAATATCTTTTGCCTGTACCCAGTTTGGCATTCCTTCATGCCACACGAGTGTTTCCCGCATGATTCCTTGTTGTTTAAGTTCATCTAACGAAAGCGGTCCGACCTGCTTGTTGGCCTTATCCGTAAAATAATAACTTATCCCCATAAATTAAGATAAAAAGAATAAACAAACGCTATCCCCAAAGTAGTAAATAAATGGATAAATGTGCTGTTGAGGGAAGAAAAAATGAGGAGAGGCTTTTGATTTGGTGGTTCTTTTGTGATGAAAGTTAACTCTCCCTCTGTTTATAGAGGGAGTACCCGATAGGGGAGGGAGTTAAAAATGGCTATTCTGAGAAATTCTAGTTTTCTTTAATTAATTCTTCAATACCTGGAAATATCTTTTTAATATTTCCCCGTTTATTTTTCCGGGTGTGTGAACAACAAGAATGGCCGGTTGTTGCTTTGGTTGGTAGAATTCGGATAGTGCAGAAGCTAACGAGGGAGCATCTGTTGCCTGGTACACCTTGAAACGGTGAACTTTGGCAAGCTGTTCTATATCCACGTTGTGAGGGGTTTCAAAGAATTCTTCTACTTCTTCCAAACCGGAAGGACCTGCCAAAAAGCGGAATATGCCTCCTCCCCCGTTTTGGATGACGATGATTCGTAATGACGAGGGGCAATTCTTGATCCATAAAGCATTGGAGTCGTACAAAAAGCTATTGTCCCCCACGATCAACGTGGTAATTCCGTCAAATGTTGAGGCGGCACCTATGGCTGTCGAGGTACAACCATCAATGCCACTTGTTCCCCGGTTGGCATCGGTACGGTCCACCTGCGTGTACCGGAAGAGTTGGGCGTAACGTATCGGGGTACTGTTGCCTAGTTGTAAACGGCTCCCGGCAGGAAGTGCGGGAATGAGCATGGAGAAGGCTTTCAGATCGCACCACGGGATACGTTTCAAGTAGTTATCGTGTATTTGCACTGCTTTTTCTTCCCGTTGATGCCATTGGTGGGCATAGCTGGATGGCAAACTGTTGGCTTTTATTTCTGCGGGTTGGAGTTGATCAAAGAATGTTCGGTTGTCCATTGGGATATGGAGGGTCATGGACTTGTATGTGTCTGGCGGAGTCGGCCGTTCGTCAATATGCCAATGAGAATGTGGAGTATGTTCTCGGATGAAAGCCTTTATCATGCGGGAAATAATCGCTCCCCCGAACGTGATGAGTAGTTCTGGGGCGTAAGTCTCTGCCTCTTCCGGCTGAATAGTGGAGATTACCCTGTCTATCGTGGAGATCACAAGGGGAATGGATAGATTTGTTACGCTTTCCGTTAAAACGACCACGTTGGGAAGGCTTGCCAGTAGCTTGATGTGTTGTTGCAAAACCGGGTCGGGTTTATGGAACCCGGCGATGATCATGACCTTGGGGCAAAGGAAAAATTCCTCCCGCAGACTTTGAGAGATTTCTGTGGTTAAGGAAGGAAATTCTTTCAGAGTCTTGATTACCCGTTCTGAAGTTATGGATTCATGTTGAAAGCCGTATAGGGGTTCTCTCAGGGGAACATTAATATGCACGGGACCTTTCCGGCCGTGTTGGGATAGATTGATCGCTTCGTTTACCAGACGATTGGTATACCAGCGATCCTCGTTGCACGTGATGGCTGTCGGGAGCTGAAAGCTCTTTTTCACGAAGTTACATAATGCACCTTGCTGTTGTATAGTTTGACTATCATCTTGATCTATCCATTCGGAGGGACGGTCGGCCGAGATCACGAGAAGGGGAATACCTTGGTAATAGGCTTCCGCCACGGCAGGGGAGTAATTCAATAAGGCGGTTCCCGACGTGCAGATAAGGGCAATCGTTTGTCCGGTTTGTTGTGCTATTCCCAGTGCGAAGAAAGCGGCCGAACGTTCATCCACGATGACGTGATGTTTCAACCTTTTTTCCCGGGCAACAGACACGAGTAAAGGTGCATTACGGGAACCGGGAGACAGAACGACTTCCTTAATCCCTTTTTGAACGAATAGACTGATAAGAATTCGAACGTTTTCAATATCAGAATGTGATTTTTCCATAATTCATTTGACGTATGAGGTTTAGTAAAGTATCGGCTTTCTGGCAAGTTTCCTGCCATTCGGTTTCCGGGTCGGAAAGAGGGGTAATACCGCCTCCGACATACAATCGTAGAGCATCATCAAAAACTTCCATGGTACGCAGGTTGACAAATAAGTCAAATGCCCCAGAGGCTTGCAATGGTCCTAGGAATCCGGCATAATATCCCCGATCCCGTTTCTCGATCTCCGTGATGATTTGCATGGCTCTCTTTTTAGGTAAACCGCAGACGGCCGGAGTCGGGTGAAGTTGTCCTACCAGTTCGTCAATCTGGTCGGCAGGGAGCTGTTCGTCACTTCTGAAAAAGGTACAGAGGTGAAAGACATTCCCGGCCTGTAACGTGATTGGTCCCTCGACTTCGAGATGGCGAGTAAAGAAATGTCTTAACGTGTCTTGGATGTAATCGGTCACGATTTGTTGTTCTTCGATGTCCTTGTCTCCCCATTCCGGTGGATTTTTTGCCGTTGCTACAGGTTGAGTTCCTGCCAGTGACATCGTGAAGAACCCGTTCCTGTCGTATTTGAGGAAGGTCTCCGGTGAGGCTCCCATCCAAGCGCATTTACCCGGAATGGCGGCAAAGAACAGGAAGGCGTGGTGGTATTGTTTCATTTGCTCGAAGATCGCTGGCGATAGCCGGAGTGAATCGCAGGGAATCGTGATGGTTCTTGATAGAACGGCTTTTTTCATTCCTTCCCGTTTCAGCGTGTCGATCATCGTGCGCAGTTCATCCAAGTATTCGAAATGCTCGCAGTCCTGTTTGGTGAAAATACGTTCCGGGGTATTGAAAACGGTGTTTTGTAAATTCCGAATCGCCTCGCCGTCAGTTAGGTAGTCCGTAAATGAAAGATCGGCCTTGATGAAGAAGGGGAAACTCCAGGAGGAGTGATTGAAGGGTGTGATAACAAAACCTTTTTCTCCTCGATGTTTTTCGAATCCCTTGAATATTCGGGTATCGTTGGAGAGTTGAGCCCCGAAAATAACTTCACGAGAACCGGGTAAACGGTACGTGTAAAACGGGATGTTATTCCGTAAGCAGATATTCTGCGCTTCTGCAACCGAGAGTCTGTTTTCTGTTTGTTTTATCATGGCATAACCGTATTCTTATCGCGAAAATAGGCAAAATTATTCGCTGGTGATTCAAATGATACAAAATGTAAGTATTTTTGTGGGGAGAGAGACTATATGCTATGTTGTAGGTTACAGGTTGGCTGGTTACGAGTTATGAATTAATAAGATTATTTTGTTTTAATGAAATGAATAAAGATGGGAGTGGGTATAGGTTTTTAGGTGGTTGGCGGGGACTTCGGGAATTATTACCGAATAACTCGGGGGCTTTCATACAGGTATTCGTTTCCTTGAAGAGTTATAATTTCCGTCTTTATTTCGGGGGACAATGTATTTCATTGATTGGGACGTGGATGCAACAGATTGCCATGAGTTGGCTGGTATTCCGGTTGACCGGATCGGTGTTTTTGTTGGCGACAGTTACTTTTATGGCACAAATACCGATTCTTGTAGCAACACCTTATATGAGTGTTTTTGTTGATCGGTTTGATAGGCGTAAGTTGTTAATGTTGACACAATCGCTTTCGATGTTACAGGCTCTGTTAATGGCTGTACTCACGCTGACCGGGTTGATACAAGTGTGGCATATCATGATTTTGAGTTTGTTGATAGGCCTGATTAATGCTTTGGACAATCCAACCCGACAATCATTTTACCCGAGTTTAGTCCCGAGGGATAAGTTAAGTAACGCCATTGCACTGAATTCTGCTGTGATCAACGGTTCCCGTTTGATTGGGCCTGCGGTGGGAGGGGTGTTGATTGGTTTGTTGGGGGAGGGTATTTGTTTCTTGTTGAATGGAATCAGCTATATTGCTGTGATTATTGCTTTGCTGATGATGCGGGTGATGCCCCAACGGGGGAAGGGTGTAAAACAAAAAGTGTGGGAAGATATACGGGATGGTTTCCAGTATGTGGTGGGAAATATACCGATTCGTACATTGTTGCTTTTGATGAGTGTGATCAGTTTTTTCGGGTTACCTCTGATGACGTTTATTCCGGCTTACGTGAAAACGATTCTGCATGGAGGGAGTGAAATGCTGGGGTTATTGCTTTCATGTATCGGTGTCGGCTCCTTTATTGCAGCCTTATATCTAGCAGCCCGGAAGAGTGTGCTGGGCTTGGGAAAAGTGGTGATGCTTTCTGGGGTTTTGTTGGGAATTGGACTGTCGGTGATGTCATTTGTCTCGATCCCTTGGGTCGCTGCTGTACTTTGTCTCCCTATTGGTTTCTCGGTTATTGCAGCTGTGGCTTCAATCAATACGCTTTTACAGACTCTTTCTAGGGAAGATAAACGGGGTCGAGTAATGGGATATATGGCGATGGCTTTCACTGGAATGGCTCCCGTGGGAAGTATCATTTTGGGGACATTTGAAGAGTTTGTTGGTTTACAAGTTATTATTTTGCTATCAGGAATTTGTTGTTTTTTGGCTTCGTTGATTTTCGAGTATTATCGTCCCGTGGTGCGTAAATATGCCCGTCCCATTTATATTGATAAAGGAATTATCAAGGAGATCGTTGTCGGTATTGATTCTACGGAGGAACAACAGGTCTGAATTGTCGTTTTGAATATGACAGACTTTTCTTTTTTTTACATACTTTTGTATTGGACTGGTGTAATAATAGTGTAAAATGATAATGAAAAGAAACAACTTGGATATTCTGTTTCAACAATACTACGAACGTCTTGTGTTATTTGCAGAAAGTTACGTGGGGGATATGATGATAGCAGAAGATATGGTACAAGATGTGTTTTTGACAATATTGTCTCGTCCTGATTTTGCAGATGTAGGGTATGCGCGTGCCTATCTTTACAGTTGTGTCCGAAATAACTGTGTGAATTATTTACGACGTTTGGATATTGTTGATCCTTTGGATGTCAAATTGTTTGATGCCGTTTATTATACTGGGGATTTTGATCTGGAGGAGGAAGAGAAGATGATTCTCCGTGTGGAGGAAGAAATTGATAAATTACCGAAACAACGACGGGAAGTGTTGAAATTAAGTGTTTATCAAGGGATGAGTTACCCTCAAATTGCAGAGGTTACTGGATTGTCGGTGAATACAGTAAAAACGCACATGAAAAAAGCTTACCAAGAACTTCGGAAGAAATTATATGATGAACGTCAGGGATTATTTTTACTATTTATTTTTTCTTTGTTAAGGGAGGATTGAGTAAAGAAAAAATTATTTTTTTTTTAAATCGTTCACCCTGTTTTCTAAATTTCACGTCTTAGTGAAAATTTAATTTAGAAAATGGAGATTTCAATATCTATATTATATCGTAAAATGGCTAAAATGCCACTTATGAAAGAAGAAGAGGAACTTTTTGACAAGTGGTATTCAGAGAGGGAAGAACATCGTGTTTATTGGGAACGTTTTTGTCGTCAACAGGAAAAGATACAGGAACGACAAAAAAGTATTGTGAATGTGGAAGTAGGATTGGTTCGTTTGAAACGAGATTATTACAAAGTCCGGAGGCGAATGATTTGGATGAGGGTGAGTGTGGCGGTTTCTATTTTCATATTAATGGGATTAATTGTTTCCTTTTTGTATCAGCCACGGCAAAAATTCTATTCTCAGGTGGAACATAAAAGTGTTATTGAACAAGAGAATGTGGTTTTGAAACTAAGTGACGGAAAGAATATTGTTTTACAAGATAGTTCTACGGTTACTACGTTGCACGAGAAAGAGGCTTTTATTCAAATTGAAACGGGAAGGTTGCATTACCAAATGGATTCTGTGCTAGGAGACGTGATGGCGTATAATGAATTGAAGGTTCCGGCTGCAGGAGAGTATCAAGTTGTATTAACCGATGGAACTAAGGTATTTTTGAATTCCTCTTCTATTTTGCGTTATCCTGTGGTTTTTACCGGGAAAGAACGTCGGGTTTATCTGGATGGAGAGGCTTTTTTTGTTGTGGAGCATAGTGAAATTCCGTTTATTGTGGAGACAAAAGAGGAAGAAATCCGGGTTTTCGGGACTGAATTTAACGTGATGACTTATGCCGAGGAAAAACAAATGCAGGCCACTTTGGTGAGGGGAAGTATTGGTGTGAAAATGAAAGTAGAACCCATGAAGGATTATGTGAAACTTATTCCTGGAGAACAGTTATTGGTGGATAATCAGACAAGAGAAATTTCTGTACGGAAAGTGGACGTGTTTCCTTATATTGCGTGGAAAGAAGGGTTATTTGTGTCGCAAAATGATGATCTGGAAACGATTATGACAAAGATTGCTCGTTGGTATAACGTAAACGTATTTTATCAAAATTCATATTTAAAGGAGAAAAAATTTTGGGGGGTCATGAAAAAACAGGATAGTTTAGAAAAGATATTGGAAATAATAGCAAAGGCTGGTCATGTAAAATTTAATGTGAATGACAGAACAGTAATTGTTACTGAGTAAAAAATAACACGGTGTTGCTGCAAACAACACCGTGTCTAAAATTAATCGGGAATATTCATTGACAGTGGAATTCCCAATCATGTTTCATTTATATTATAACAAAAGTATGGAAAAAAATCGATGGAACATTCCAATAGTATGGAATGATTTTCAAAAAGTATGGCTTATGACAAAATTTGTAATTATTTTTCTGTTCATGATGTCAATGAACGTGTCTGCTAGTCTTTATTCGCAGACGAAAACGGTAAGTATTAAGATGGAAAGAGGTTCGTTAGAGGAGATTATTCAAGTGTTGAAAGGACAGACAGATTATGGTTTCTTTTATAACATTGATAACGAGGATATCAAGAACGTAAAGAATATTTCCATTGATATGACGGACGTTCGGTTAGAGGATGTACTTCAACAAATATTGAAAGGTACGAATCTGACCTATTCTATTGTAAACGATGTGGTTATTATTGATTCTAAAATACAGAAGACTGTAAAAGATTCTGTGCCAAATGAAAATCTATTGATCGGTAAGGTTGTAGATAAGACTAAAAATCCTTTACCGGGAGTGACGGTGCGATTGAAAAATACTAATATTGGGACGGCTACGGATGTTAATGGTGTTTTCGTTTTTCGTTTACCGATGAAGAAAGGGGAATTGTTACTGACATTTGTAGGTTTTAAACCTTATGAAACTGCATTTACAGTTTCTTCGGATACGTTGCGGATTACGATGGAGGAAGAGTTGTCAAGTATTGATGAAGTTACGGTTGTCGCTTATGGATCACGTAAGAAAAGGGAAATTGTAGGTGCGATCTCTTCATTGAAAGCTGAGGATATAAAGGAAGTTCCAACTGCTAGTATAGAGAATTTGCTGCAAGGTCGGATGGCTGGAGTGGAGATTAATACTCAAAGTGGAGCTCCTGGAGGAGGAGGTAGTGTCGTTGCTATTCGGGGGTATAATTCTTTATTTGTGGGTGATGGGCGTGATTACGGGGAACCGCTTTATGTGATTGATGGAGTTCCGGTGCATTCTTTTACTTCTCCTATCACGGGAACGAATGCTTTGGCTGAAATTGATCCTTCTACCATTGAGTCTGTTGAAGTTTTGAAAGATGCCGCCTCTGCTGCTATTTACGGATCTAGAGCGGGTAATGGTGTGATATTGATTACGACGAAGAAAGGGCGTGCAGGGAGAGCTAGTTTCTCTGCAAACGTGTCTTATTCTTATTCAGTGTTACCTGAGACTCCAATACAGACTGGAGGTCGAGGTGAAAGGGCCTATAATTTTGATGTATATAAAAATGAGCATACTGCTGGGCGTGATTACGGAGAATATGTATTCCCCCAAAATTATGAAGATGCTAAGACTGGATTGGGAATATATGACCGTTGGTGGTATAATGCTATGAATCGTATTAGTGGGAAGAGAGAGTTACAGGATTCTTTGAATCCTTATTATAACAATTCAACAGATTGGTTTCGTTATGCTTTTCGTGCCGGAGAGATTGTGAATGCTAATATTCAAGCTAGTGGAGGTAGTGAGACGATAGACTATCTTGTGGGTGCAGGATATTATACGGAAAAAGGGATTATGTATGGTAGTGATTTTTCTCGTATGAATTTGATTGTTAATTTAGGAACACAACCGGCCCGTAATTTACGTTTGGATACTAGATTGTATTTTGCATACACGGATAGAAGTCGTGGTAGTGGTTCTGGGGATGGAATGTCTGGGTCAAAGATTGAGAAACTAACAGTAGATCCCAAACAAACATCTTCTATCTTGGGTGCAGGAGGTATTCATGAAGAGGAATTATTGAAAGAATTAAATACGTCTATCGAGAAAAACGAGTCTTATCGGTTACGGGCGAATTTGAATTTGAAATATCAGTTATACAAAGGCTTGGATTTGTCTGTATTAGGATCGTTGGATTATAACCAAGGGATGAGAAATAGTTTTCGTCCCAGTACATTGGATGCGGCAAATGGTTTGAGTTCTTCAGTTGGTGAAATTGATAGAAGTTTATTGATTTTGAATGAGAATATGTTGACTTATAAAGCATCTTTTAATGAAAAACACAATATTGATGCTTTATTTGGAATTTCTTATCAATCTGATCAGTATGATTATATTCTAGCTAAAGGTTTGGGTGGGGCAAATGATGAAATTCATTATATCGTTGATGAAGGAACCGCAATCGAGGTGAATGGACAAACAATTTATTTAAAAAGTGCTAGGACGGATCGTACGGAAAAGGTTTTGGTTAGTTATTATGGCCGTTTGGCTTATAATTTTATGCAACGTTATCTTGTTGAGGCAACTTGGCGTAAGGATGGTTCTTCCGTGTTCGGAGAGAAAGTTCGTTGGGCAACCTTCCCGTCTGCAGCTATCGGTTGGGCTTTTTCTGAAGAGAGTTTCCTGGACAATGTCTCTTGGTTGGATTTTGGTAAGATTCGTGCCTCTTGGGGGCGTTCTGGTCAGCAGTTCGGTCAACCTTATCTGGCGCATGGGGTTATGGCTTCATTTAATACGTTTTTAGGGCAGACAACGCTTGCTCCGGATCCGATGGGGGGAATGATTAATCGTGAATTAACATGGGAAGAGAGTGATCAGTATGATTTTGGTTTGGATGTAGATTTATTTAATTATCGTTTAAAATTTAAGCTGGATTATTATTATAAGTTGACAAAAGGGTTATTGTATAGTGTTCCTTTGGCTGGAAACTGGAATTACAATACTAAACAGTGGCAAAATGCAATGAAAGTATCTAATGAGGGATTAGAGATGGAGTTGGAAGCAGATATATTTCGGGAGAGTGCCGTGGCTTGGAGAATGAAATTTAATATTTCTAGAAACTGGAATCTTTTCAAAAAAAGCTATACGAATCGGGATGTCGAAAATTATATTGTAGGACGTCCACTTTATTCGATTTTCTTGTATGAAGATGATGGTTTTTATCAGATTGACGATGAAATTCCATATTTGTATGACAAAAAGGGAAATAAATATAAAATGTATGTAGGAGGAACAGGAGGAGGTACGCCATCTGCCCGTTACGAGGCTGGAACCCGAAAAATACTGGATATTAATGGCGATGGTATGATTGGTGTGGAGGATATGGTTTATCAAGGGAGTGCCTTGCCGTTAGCTTATGGAGGATGGGTAAATGAGGTGAAATGGAAAGATTTTGATGTGAATATATTGTTTTCTTACTCTTTAGGGCGTAAAATGTATAAAACTTATAACACGACTTCAATGCAAGGTAATCATCAGGCTCCAATCTTAGAGGATGTTCGAAATGTATCATTTTGGGAAAAAGAAGGGGATATTACAGACTATCCGAGGAAAGCCGTGTATTCAGCCGGATTGCAACAGTTTAGCGGGGCTGTTGCTTCTAATCTAGAAAACGTGAATTACGTGAAATTGAAACAGTTGACGATAGGTTATAATGTTCCTAAAAAGATCGTGAAGAAATTGAAATTGTCTTCGGTACGCTTGTTCTTTACAGGGGAGAATCTTTTCACGTTAACGAATTATTCGGGATTAGATCCAGAAGTAGTAAATCTTTATACTGGAGTTGATGATTTTAGTTATTATCCGTTAGCTCGGAAAATGTCTTTGGGACTTACTGTAAACTTTTAGATGAATAAGTTATGAGAAAATTGATTATATTATTTACGGCATTCGTGATGTTTTTGAGTATTTCATGTAATAGTATGTTAGATGTTGAGCCTGAAAATTCGGTTACGTTTACGAATTTCTATAAAAATGAACAAGATCTTGCAGTATTGGTAAGGGGAATGCATGCCATGTTGGTTCCTGCTTTTAATAAATTTAATACATTAGAGCTTGTTGGTGCAAAAGCTGACGAATCTCCTTCCGGACATACTCCGATTCCGGATGTATTTGCACGTTTTCATGAATGGAATTCTATCGGAACTGATTGGAAAGATTTTTATGATGCAATATATGAGTGCAATTTGTTATTTGACAATGTAAAGACTCCGGTATGTTCTCAGGATCGTATGAATTTTTATTATGGTCAGGCAAATTTTATCAAAGGTTTATGTTATTTCCAATTGGCTCGTTATTGGGGAGATGTAGTTATTTCAGGACACACGGAGGATACTCAAGTTCGTCCTAAAAAGCCTATGGTGGAAGTTTTAGATACAGCTTTGGCTTGTGCGAAAAGAGCCTATAATTTATTGACTAAGCATGAGGATTTGGTAGATCAAACAGGTGCTAAAATTACTTCTAAACAATACGGCAGTAAGGGTAGTGCAGCAACATTGATTGCTAATATTTGTGCTTGGAAAGCTACAGTAGGAGAAGGAGTGAGTGATGATGAGAAACAGGCTTGTCTTGAAGAAGCTGAGCTGTATGCTTCTAAAGTTATTGATACGGATGAGTGTGGAGTTTATGAGTTGGAGAGTTCGGTCGAGCAATTGGTAACTAGTACATTAAATTCTCGGGGAGGGAAAGAAAGTATTTTTGAAATAGAATTGAATGCTAGAGATGAATCTTTGAACAATACATTTACTTCCGCTGAGTGGTTTGTGAGTTTCCCTATCATACCGGGGGCTCTTCCTGGAGATATTTTGGATAATCAGTGGAGAATTAGGAATGCAACAGTATTAGAAATGTATGAGGGGACGGATGAACGGAAAAATGCATTCTTTTATAAACCGGAGTTGTACACGGAGAATCCGGATAGTGCTAGTGCTTGCGGGGGATATGCTTTTGAATACAAATTTAGAAAGGGATTGTACAGTACACAGACTTCTTCTGGGCAAACATTGCAATTCTTGAACTTCGATGTAAACCGGGTTTATTGGCGTTTGGCTGATTTAATATTATTACGTGCCGAGATTCGTATGAATTTGGGGAATATTGCCGGTGCAAAGGCTGATTTGTGGACTGTACAACGGCGAGCAAAAGCCCCAGAATATACGAGTGGTGATTTACGAATGGCTATCTTTAAGGAAAGGGAAAAGGAGTTGATTTTTGAGGATCATCGTTATTTTGACGTTAGACGAAATGGTGATTATTATAAAACGGAGTTGCCTAAAAATAAAGTATTTGTTCCGTTTCCATTTCCTCACGAAGAAGAAGAAGAAGTGTATAGTTTGTTGACAGAACAGGATATTGCTGATGGAGCACTTTTCTTGCCAATTGCGAGTGGAGCTTCTTACCTAAATCCATTAATGATTCAAAATACATATTGGTTTAATAGAAAATAATTTTTAGCCATGAAAATAATTGTTGTTACAGTATTGTTGATTGCATTTTGGGCTTGTGGAACGAAATATAATTATATTGATACAGGTATTTCGAATGGAGTCCACGATTGTTCTATGTTAGAATATCTAAAAGGAGATTCGTATAATTGGGATACGATTGTACGGATTATAGAACGAGCAGAATTGACTTATTTGTTTGAAGGAGATAATGAGGATGAACAGATAACTTTTCTTGGCCTGACAAATCATTCTATTCGGAATTGGATGTATGATAGTGCATATGTTAGTGTAAATAGTATTCCTGTTGAAAGATGTAAGAGAATGGTGTTACATCACGTAATTAAGGGACGTTATATGATGACGGATATTCCTCGTGGTAGTGTTGCTTCTAGTGGATCTTCCGAACGTCAGGGAGGAGTTGAGATGACAACTTTAAGTGGAAATAAAGTTTGGTTTTATACGGTTTCCAGTGAGGCATACGGAGTGCCGGATGCAGGACCACTGACGTTGAATTGTATTTCATTGGATACCCAAAAGAATATTCCTTTGGCTTGTCCGGACATTCAGACGCATACTGGTGTGGTGATTTCTTTGGATTATAATTTTTATTGTGGAGAGTTATAAGAGAGTTTTAATTGGGATAGATTTGTTATGAGAAAATATGTATTTATATTGTTACTTGTGGTGATTGCAACGTCTTGCCATGATGTAAAAGTTGGTTATTTGGAGGCTGAGAACGCTGTTTACGTTCCGGATTCTCTCGTTGTTGAGTTGGAATGGGATGCTCAAAATAATACCCGTTTCGAGAATGAAGCAGATTGGGTGTCATCGGGAATTCAAGGTGTGTTAGGAACAGCTCCAATTAGTTATAGGATTACAAATGTGAAAGTTGTTGGTAGTGAGGGCAATGCAGACGCATTGAAAGCTGTTTGTACGATGAATGGTGGTGGTATTTTTATTGTGCCTTTTCATCATGAAATTCCTAAAGGAACGTATTTATTATCAATAGAAATTAGCAATAAAGATTATTCTTGTTGTAAAGATGATATTTTTAAGATTATAGTGAAGGATTGATTGTGTGTAGGTCGCCTCATTTCCTATTTGAGGCGGCCTTTTTATTCTTCGTTTCCTTTTAATACCGGAAGACTGATATGGTATTTTACGGCAACAATCCGGGCTAAAATGACGCTTCCGGCCGTGATGATTTGGGTGGTGATATGGCCCACGGCAAATAAGTCACAGGCGAAGTAAATTAATCCCCCGAGAATACAGGCGATGGCGTAAATATCCTTGCGGAAGATTAGGGGTACTTCGTTGATAAATATATCCCGGATCACTCCCCCGACAGCTCCGGTTGTCATACCCATGATGATGGCTACCCACATGGGGAATCCGGCGAGTAAGCTCTTTTCAATACCGACTACGGTAAATAGTCCAAGGCCGATGGCATCGAAGATAAAGAAGGTATTGTTCAACCGGATAACATACTTGCCAAATATGATTACAAACAACAAAGCTAACCCTGTAACAATTAGGTAGGAGGGTTGGTGCATCCAAAAAGGTGTTAAGCCTAGCATCAGATCCCGAGTTGTTCCTCCCCCAATGGCAGTTGCAGCTCCAACCACGTACGCACCGAACCAGTCGAACCGTTTGGCAGATGCCAAACGTATTCCACTAATAGCAAATGCGAATGTACCGATGTAATCAATGATTGTAGTGAAATCAATATTCATATTCCTGTTATTTTTTGAGCCTGCAAAGCTAATAATAAAGGAATATCATTGGATATGTATTTTGATGTTTTATAGCATGATAATAAAGTTCATAAACCTATTTTATACCCATTCTTCGTTTTTCACTTCCCCTTCTACGGCGAGTACGATCTTTTTGATCGGGATGTTACGAGAGGCCGTTTCTCTCGCTTTTAAAGCTATTTGTAAGAGGCCACCGCAACAAGGAACTTCCATGATGAGTACCGTGAGAGTATCGATCTGAGCGTTGTCAATCATGCTACGGAGTTTGTCCACGTAAGAATCGGTATTATGATCCAGTTTCGGACAGGCAATAGCTAGAATCTTACCTTTCAGGAAACGTTCGTGAAAATTCCCGGAGGCGAAAGCCGAGCAGTCGGAGGCCAGTAATACGTTTGCCCTTTGGAAATACCCGGCTTGTGGGTTTAACAGGTGTAACTGTACGGGCCATTGCCGGAGTTCGGAGTTACTGGAATATGGGGTTACCGTGGGTTTCATGACAGGTTTTAATTCTCTTGCCATGGAACCGGGACATCCACACCCCAGTTTCGGTGTGGGATGTAATTCTTTTAGGTTTATGGGGATGTTATGACGTTTCAAATAGTCCAACCCCTGTTTCACCAGCTCTTTTTCTCCGTGGTCTTTTAAGTGACGTAAATGAGCCAGGATCACGTGTTCTCCTTTGGGTATAATACGTTTCATAACAGCCTCTTCACTATATGGTTCTGCTACCCGTTCTTCTAGCTCGATGGCACCGACAGGACATTCTCCGATGCAAGCGCCCAGTCCGTCGCAGTACAAATCGCTTATCATGACAGCTTTCCCGTCTATTAATTGCAAAGCCCCTTCGTGGCAACCTTTCACGCATAGCCCGCAACCGTTACATTTTTCCTCGTCTATTTTTATAATTGTCCGTTTCATAGTCAGTTGTTTTTGGTTTTGTGACAAAGATACACGTGAAAACAAGGGAATTTTGTAATGAATATTACAGGTAGGACTCAAAAAACAAAAATAATTGTTTATGAACTTTAATAGAGGGGGATGATGTGTAATCCTAGGGTAATGCGACCTTTTTTCTAAGATTAAACTATCTTTCAACCGTTTCAATCGACTTATCGCTCCGTTTCGTTCTCGCCATGTGATAGCGGGGTAACGGTTTTGAAAGTGACTTGAAACGTCCGAGAGATAGTTTAACCTTGGTATCAAGGCTATATAACTATGGGAAAACCTTATTTGAATGCTTTTTTCAAGCGTTCAAGTCCTTCTTTAACGGTATCGAGCGGACAGCCAATATTCATGCGGAAAAAACCTTCTCCTTCGGGGCCGAAATCCATGCCGCTATTTAAGCCGAGTTTTGCCTCATGGAGTAGTTTTTCCTGAATTTGCTTGTGGGATAACCCTGTTGCCCGAAAATTGAGCCAGAGTAAAAAGGATCCCTCTGGGAGTATTATTTTTACCGTGGGTAATTCTTCTTGTAGAAATTGATCGGTAAACAGAATGTTCTTTTCGAGGTAACGAACCATTTCGTCTAGCCAAGCGTCCCCGTGCTTGTAGGCAGCCTCTAGGGTGACGTGTCCGAAAATGTTACCCAAATCTAGGTGTAGGCATAAAAGTTCTTTCTCGAAGAGGCGACGTAATTCCGGGTTGGAGATTACGACAACTGAGTTCATCATCCCGGCGATATTGAACGTTTTACTTGGGGCCATCATGGTCACGGTAATTGCTGCAATCTCCGGTGACAGAGAGGCCATTACCACGTGCTTGTGTCCGAAAAGGGCAAGGTCGGAATGGATTTCGTCAGAGAGAATCGTGACCCCGTATTGTATACACAACGTTCCGATTTGAGTAAGCTCTTCTTTGGTCCATACTCTTCCGACGGGGTTGTGAGAATTACTCAGGATCAGTAATTTTACCCCGTTTTTCAGATTTTTTTTTACATCTTCCCAGTCGATCCGGTAATGTCCGTTTTCTACTTTCAAAGTACTGCATACGAGTTCCCGATTGTTATCTTTCACCACGGTATGGAATGGAGGATAGACAGGAGTAAAAATCATGACTTTGTCATGTTCTTGCGTGTAAATTCGAACCCCTAATGCTAGGGCCGTGACGGTTCCGGGGCTACTTAACAACCAGCGGGTATCCACTTGCCAACCGTGGCGACGTGCCACCCAATCGGCAAATGCCTGCTTGGCTTCATCACTTCGGAACGTGTACCCGAAAATTCCTTTTTCACAACATTCACGGGCGGCATCGAGAATTTCTGGGGCTACCTGAAAATCCATATCTGCTACCCACATGGGCAGAATATCTGTGCTGCCAAATACATTTGCAAGATTGTCGTACTTTACACAACTGGTGTTCCGACGGTCTATTATCTGATCAAAATTGTACATACTTTTTTTATTTTATCGAGTAGCAAGTTATAAAACTCTTTTTAATTATTTGTACGGGAATGAACGAGAAATATGGAAACATTTATTTCATATTTTGGCAACCGTTTCTTAACAATACAATTCTTCCTTTGTATAAGTAATTTGGGAATGAATATATGCCTAAGAAACAGCAACATTACAAAACAATTATTCTTTCGGATATCCATCTCGGTTCTAAATGGTCGAAGACGAAAGAAGTTACCCGCTTTTTGAAACAACACTCTTGCGATACCCTTATTTTATGTGGTGATATTATTGACGGGTGGTCGCTTATGCGGGGAAAGAACAGTAAGTGGAGTCGTCGCCATACGAACTTTATCAAGGTTTTACTGGACATTTCGCATAACACCAAGATTATCTACGTGCGGGGAAATCATGATGATTTTTTGGATCGGGTAATTCCTTTGACCTTCTCGAATATTTCCGTGGTAAAGGATTACATTTACACGAGTGGGGATAAACGTTACTATGTGCTTCATGGGGACGTGTTTGACAAAGTGACTTCTTCCATGAGGTGGTTGGCAAAGGTCGGGGATGTGGGATATTCTTTTTTGTTGTGGTTCAACAAGATTTATAATCGGCGTCGGTTAAAAAAAGGTTTGCCTTATTATTCGATAGCCCGTGAAATCAAATTAAAAGTAAAGGCATCAGTTTCCTATATCAGTGATTTTGAAAAGCATATTGTGGATATTGCCGGAAAAAAGGGGTGTCAGGGGGTCATCTGCGGACATATCCATTATCCGGAGAAAAAGATGATCGGAAATGTACTTTACTTAAATTCGGGAGATTGGATGGAATCTCTTTCGGCCTTGACAGAAGATTACAATGGAAACTGGGATGTGTATATTGAAGAGAAAGCTTTGGCAACTCGGCAGATGGAAAAGGAAACTATATTACACACGGAATTAGCGTTATGAAGTATTTATTTATTGTTCAAGGCGAAGGGAGAGGCCATTTGACACAGGCTATTTCGCTTTCACAAATGTTACGTCATCACGGTCATGAGGTTGTGGAAGTACTGGTTGGGAAAAGCAGTAACCGGGAGATTCCCACTTTCTTTTTAGAGAAGATCGGGGCAAAGGTAAAGACTTTTGCCAGCCCGAATTTCTGTTATGGAAGAGATCATAAGAAGGTAAAACTGGCAAAAAGTATATTACTTAATATTACGGTGAAGAAATTACGGGAATATAGGAAGAGCGTGAATTTGATTCATCGTCATATTCAAAAGATGGAACCAGATGTGGTAATTAACTTTTACGAGATTTTGGCCGGACTAGTGAATCTGCGTTTCCGAGAACACGTTCCTTTTGTTTGTATTGCTCATCAGTTTCTGATGAAACATCCTGATTACCAATACGGTAGCGGGACGAGAAAAGAGGAGATTTTGTTACGTCTGAATAACACGTTGTGTAGTATTGGGGCGACGAAAACATTGGCTCTTTCGTTCTATCCTTTAAAGGATTTTTACCAGGAAAGAATGGCTGTTGTACCCCCGCTTTTACGGGAAGAGGTGTTACAAGCTGATCCGCAGGATAAGGGATATATCTTAGGTTATATGTTGAATCCCGGTTATGCTGACGAGGTAAAAGAGTGGCATAAATCCTATCCGGATCAGGAGGCTCATTTCTTTTGGGATAAAAAAACTGCTCCACCCGTTTTTCGGGTGAATGACCATTTAACTTTCCACCGGATTAATGACGTGAAGTTTTTGGAATATATGCAAGGTTGTTCAGGGTATGTTACAACTGCCGGGTTTGAGTCGGTCTGCGAGGCGATGTATTTGGGAAAACCTGTGATGATGATTCCTACCCACGTGGAACAGGAAATTAATGCTGTCGATGCTGCTGGAGCTGGAGCAGGAATAGTGAATACAACTTTTGATGTTTCACGCCTTATGGAATATATTCCGATCTACAATACTGATAACGTATCTTTTAGGAATTGGGTACAATCTGCCGAAGAGTTATTACTTAGGCATTTGACGACGCTGGAATAATGAATGCAGATATGAAATAGAGGATGCGTTTAAACTCCATGTTTAAACGCATCCTCTAATGAAATAATCTTGTTATTTTTAAAAAACTTTAATTTTACCTAGAGATACGGTATAGTAAAAGGAATTATATGCCAAATCACTGACAGTAAATTTTAAGTAGCGAGCAGATTGTGGTATTGGAAAATTGATGATAGTGGTCTCCCCGCTAGTATTTCCAAGCCTATTTTCTATTACGTAGGTTGCATCTTGCCAGTTTCTTTGGTCCATGGATGTTTTTATCTGTATTTTTTGAGCGATACATTTTTTATAATTTGAAGTAATTACTTGTTGTGTAATCTGTACGCCATTTATTGTTCGAGGAGCTTGCATATCTACGGTTATTTCATACGTTAATGCTGTTTGATGTCTTGTCGGTTGCCATCCTTCTGTTGAATTTTCGTCAAATAACGCCTTAATTCCTTCTCCGTGTTCATTGTTTGAGCAAGAGTAGGTCCAATTTGCACTATTGAGGTAATTTAGGTTGTCTGGTATTTGGGGATTTGCTAAATTTTCAATGTAAGATAACTCTCCCTCAGGGATATAATGTTTATTATAGCGTTGTATTTTTGCATCCAATATTTCATGAACCTGATTTAATGCGAAAATACTACTTGCAAGATTTGAAACTTGACTTGCATCTTCATACAGGTTTAATTCTTCTGGGTTTAAATACCGGTTTTTGCCAAGAATTAGTGTTTTTAAATTGGGAAGATTCATGATATCCTCGAAAGAATTCATGTCGTAATCAATTTCCAATTCCGTAATAGAATTTATAAATGTTTCCGTTATTTCCGATTGACCGTATTTTTCTTTGAGTAGTTGTTTGAAATCTGGTGTATAGATTTTATTTTCACGTGTTAATTCGTAGGGGTTAAATACAATTAAGTCTGAACATCCGGCTAACCGTCCACTTCGATTGATAACCACTTTGGTTTCAGCGTCAATCTTGTCAGGAATTAAATAGTATTTATTGTTGGTAATAAATACGCTGTCTAATTTTTGTTCTTTTAATTCTCCTCCAGAATAATAGTTTAGACTAGCTGTTTCAATGTTTTTTTGCCATTCGCCAAAAAACAATACTAAACGATCTTTCATCCAAAAATGTTTGTCAAATAACCGTGTGAAAGAAATTATATTCTCGTGTTCTAAAGTATAGGGACGTTTATAATCTAAAACAGGTAAGGAGCAATTTCCAGCTTTATCCACGTTTTGTACGGACACTTCATAAGTCCCATTTTTTAGGTTACGAATACTACATTCCGTTGTACCTTTTTCCAATAGCGAATCGCGTGTGACTCCATCTAATGTCCAACTGACTTTAATTTTATCAATTGCCGGGTCAACGTGATTTGTCCATTTTACTATTAATCTTTGCCATCCTGGGCTAACGGACAAGTCTTTGCATTTTCCTAAATAACGAATAGTACCGTTTCCTGTATAATCGCTATATGTTTCTTCTAGATTTTCACATCCTCCAATAATGAAAAGGATGAAAAAAGACCATAAATATCTGTTTAATTTCATAACTTAATTTTCTTTTGCGGTGAAAATTTCTAATTCTTGTATGGTTACATGTTTCTCATGATTTGAACCATAAGCAGCATTTTCCCAACCTGTAGGAGAAGCAAATACTTCATTTACCACGAATTTGAAATAACGATATTTCTTCCCGTCAGGAGGACAACTTAATTTCATGTAACATGGTTTTGCTACTTGCAGGGCATCAAAACTTTTAATAAAATATTCATCATAGTCTCCTCCGTCATTACAGCGTTCACACCAACGTGATTTGTTGTCTATTTCTCGGTTTTGTTCGAAGTGTGTCACTATTTCCCATGAAGAGTCATCATTCATATCGTTAGAACCCAATACTGTTACACTACTAGGTAATTTTGTGGCATAGCAAGAGGTCCATATTTTTCCGTATTTCAGGTTCGGGTAACCGTCCATAGGTCCATAGGGGAAGGAATTTCTTACATATAGCATAGCATAGAGCCTGAATTCTGCGGGAAGTTTCTGTTCTTTTAAATCAATAATGAACAGAGGTTTACCCAGACATTGTGGACCGGCTAAATAGGTGCTGAAATTATCAAATCTACCCCAACCATAGCAAGCTTCTCCTTTCAAGTCTCCATCAAAAAGAAATGCTTTGCCTAAGTTGTAAGTGGGATCTTCGATAGAGAGATTCTCCGGATCAAGGAAGGTGAAATCTTCGCTAGACTGTTTATCTATTTCTAATGGAGAAATTTTTTCCCATACTTTTTCTTTTACTATGTATCCCCGGAAATCTTCTGTTCGGACAACAATATCATAAGCGGGGCGAGATTGTTGGGGGACGATGGTTAAAGAGTCGATACCCTTAGTTAACACGAAACTATTAATCAATAACGTATCCGTTTTTTTGTTTACAGGGTTTTCTCCAACATAAAATATATGGGCCATACCTTTTGTGTCTTCTGGGATGTTGTATTTTAAAAAGATGCTTCCCCAGTCAGGTGATATTTCTAAGTTATCCAAAAAGGTTACTGGTCCGGAATCTTTCGTGTTAAAGGTTACTTCTACTGGTTCCGATTCGATGTCTTCTTTGTTACATAGACTCACGCGTGCAGAGATTCCTGTTTGGGCTTCGTTGAAACCTAATAAGGTTAAAGAATCACATGCATAACTACCGGAACAGATCATGTCTTTTCCAAAGGAGTCTTTATAGCGTACCCGGATGTAAAGAATATCTTGATCTGATGGTAATTTATAGTACATGACAGCCCCGCCTGGGATTGGACGGAAAGATAAATTCTCAACGGGCATGGAAATTTCAAAAGAAGAGTCATCGTTTTGACAACTACAGAATCCCAAAAATACGAGTAGTATATATATAAGTCTTTTCATAATCTTTTTTATAAGTTACCAACCTGGATTTTGTTCACAACCTGAGATTAGGATCTCTTCGCTTCGTATTGGGAAAAGGTAATCCCGCGGAGCGATGAATTGTCGTTTGGACCACACGGGCACAGGACCTTCAAAGTTATTATAAAATTGTCGTTGGGTTTTTCCTGTGATGAGCCAGCCGTAAAGCGTTGTGTTTAATTCTTCTGTGGCGGTTAACCACCGGCGTAAATTCCAAAAACGTCTGCCTTCAAATGCAAATTCAACATTCCATTCTTGACGAATGATTTTACGCATACCTTCTTTGGTCTTTACTTTACCCGGGTTTGTGGAATAATTTTGCCATGCTTTTTCTACATCGGGAATTCCTGCCCTTCTACGTATAGCATTTAATGGATCGTATACGTGTTTCTTATCTGGAACATCCAAGTATTCATTCCATGCTTCTGCTTTCATTAAGTAAAGGTCGGCTAATCGGATCAAGACGCAAGCTTCTTCATTAGAAAATGTGTTTTTGTAGTCCACGTTGCTCTGGGATGAACGAGAGCCTTTTTTCATGTAATATCCTGTTAGATTTTGTGCTTGCGAGCTGGAAATACTTGTGTACAATGTCCCGAATCGCTCTCCTTGATAAGCTCTTACGAGATCATTTTCCGGGTCAATGTTTATTCCTCGTTGGAAGTAACAACGGTCAGCTGCAATATGTGCATAGAAACGAGGTTCTCTGTTAAGATGTAATCGTAAAATACTGTCTGCGTCCAGTAAAACAACATTTTTATAATATGGATCGGTTTCTTTACCAATTTGATATCGGGAAGAATAATCCCATTCTCTATCTTCATCAATAGGTAAACCATGTTTGGTGTAATACATTTCTACCATTTTGATACTAGGAGAGATACAGCCAATAAGATCTGCATTGTAATCAGGAGTACCACTTCTGAAATAAGGGCGGGTCCATGTCGTCCATGATGCTAGGCTACGGTCTTCGTATTGAATCATGAAAATAGCTTCGTCGCTTTCAAAATTTTTTGCTAATCCCGATTCTTCAATGGCGGACATGATACTTTGTAATTCTTGATCCTCGCTTTCGATTAATTTTTTACCATTGTCCAGACAAATTGTTAGAGCTGAGTCGATAGCTTCTGCCGCTCGTTTCCATTTTTCTTTATCATAGGTCGGGTTAAAGAAATTCTCTCCTTTTTTGTTGGTAAAGTTTGTGAATGCAGGATTCCCATTGAATAGAGGAGAAGCCGCATAAAACAATGTTATTGCTTTTAAAGCTGCCGCAGATTCGAGACTATGGTATGCCCATCGGCTTACTGATTTTTGTTTCATGGGAGGTAAATCTTTCATTGCTTCATCTAACAGAGAAACAATTTCTTCAACGCAGATGTCAAATGGGCTGCGGGGTTGTTTCATCTCTTCAATGCCGGCATTCGTGGCAATATTTTTCGATACTAAGATAATTGGACCATACCGGCGGAGTAACTCAAAATAGTAATGGGCTTTAAGAGCTTTTATTTCAGCGGACCATAATATTTTTTCTTGGTTTTCCATGTTGTATACTCCGTTTATTTTCTCCAAAAAGGTATTACAATAACGGATTGCATTATAAGCTGCATCTTTTCTCCAAATATTACCATAAGGATCGGCTGACATTTGTAAACCATCTCCAATGTAGAAACCTGCCCAATTGTAGTTGAATTGTTGTCGGATAAAATCTCCTGCAACAACTTCGTCAGCCCCGGTATAAGCTGGATTTGAAATGATAGAAGCCGTGTAAGGCATTAAAAATGTATGGCAAAATTTGAACCAGTTCTCTGCTTGATCCCGTTTTTCAAAAATGGTTTCGATGGTTTCAATATCATTGTCTGGTACTACATCCAAATAATTACATCCGGAAAAGAGTGAAGTCAAGGTGATCAATAATATATAAAAATGTTTCATAATAATAGTACATTAAATTAGAAACTAAAATTCAATCCTATGGTATAAGTTTTTTGGATCGGATAATTGAATCCGTTTTCTCCTAATTCAACATCCCATAATTTGAAATTGGATATTAAGAAAGGATTGTTGGCACGAACAAAAAACTTTACATTTTGTAGTTTCCAGCGTTCAGTAAGCTTATGAGGCATATTATAAGCTAATTCTAAAGAAGTACAGCGTAAAAATCTACATTCTCTCATGAAATAGGTACTTTTACGAATTTCGCTAGATTGGGGGTCATACCAGTTTTCTTCCGGGTTGTGTTTTATTAGATTGTAAGTTGACAGACGGGGCCAGAATGGTTTTTTGGTCATATTATCTTCTGACCAGTGATCTTTATAAATGGCTGTCAACATGGCATGATCATCAACAAATGGAGATAATTTTTCCGGGTTCATGAAAAATGAACGATTGCCAGATCCTTGAAATGCAAAACTAAATTCGAAGTTTTTATAGTTAATAAATCCTTGGAATCCGTATATTATTCTTGGAGTCTCGGGATAACCGATAAAGGTTGCGTCATTTACATCGATCATTCCATCTCCGTTGATATCTCTATAACGGATATCTCCAGGCATCACGTCACCACTCTGTATGGGAGAATTATCTATTTCTGCTTGATCTTGGAATACTCCCTCGGCAATATATCCGGTTTGTTGTGAAATCTCTTTCCCGACTTTTCTTTGCCATTCCGGTTTGTCACTCGCTTCTTCAATGGCTTTGTAGACGACTTTGTTATAGGTGAATGTACCGTTTAATATAATCCAAAAATCGGGATTAAAAGCGTGTTGTATTTTCCCGGAGAAGTCGATACCGTGGGAACGGGATTTCCCGATATTGTCTAGTTGGGAGAATTCTATACCAGTGTTTGCCGGAACATTTGTGCGATAACCGATAATGTTATGTCGGATTTCTTGGTAGCCATCCAAAGTAAACTCTAAAATTCCTTTGAATAATTTTGCTTCAATTCCAAAATTCACTTGTTCGGCGATTTCCCATTTTATTTTTTCATTTGCGTAAGAAAGGACCTTTCTTGCTACTAATTGTCCACTACCGGTTCCTGATTCAGGATCTTTATAACCCATCTGTCCTACTATTGTTGGCAAGTAAACGAAACGGGGAGAAGATACAATACCATCATTACCGACTTGTCCGTACGAAGCTCTGAATTTAAGAAATTCTAACCATCTGGAAGTGGATGCCATAAACGGTTCACTTGTTACAACCCAAGCTAATCCTCCTGCAGGGAAGAACCCCATCTGGTTGTTTTTGGCAAAGCGTTCGGAGCCGTTGTATCCAAAGCTACCCTCGATGAAATAGCGGTCTTTGAAGCCGTAACTTCCACGCATAGAATATGTTAAATTGCGTTGTGGCATCCCGTCTAAAACTTTTTGAATGGGAGTATAAGTGTATTCCGATGCTTGGAAAACGGCTGTTAATGAGGTTTGATGTTCTTTCCATGCCGCCGTGTGTAACAAGCGGGCTTCATAGGTGACTCTCGTGTCTGTTGTTGATGCTTGTGCATCTTTGTCAATAGTCAAGGCTCTGTAAGATACTGAAGATAAGTCTTGTAATGTGTGTTTGCCCGTTTCAAAATCATAGTTCAATAAAGAATATTTCGCAGGTTCTGTTTTAAATCCGGTAGTGTAATATCCCGCTTGTGATACAGATACGCTTGCTCTCGCTTCTAGCCCTTTTACTAGGCTGGAAAGATTGTGGATATATTCAGCCCTATTCGTGGTCGAATACCGAGTTCTTTCCAAATATCCTCGATGTAATAACATATAAGGGTTAATTTGAGTTTTTGATTCTGTTGCTCCAAAACGGAGATGAGGCCAGTTATAAGTATCATCTCCGGGATAGAGAGGTGCGAAATCGACAGGAGAAGCGTTAAATGCCAGTTGGTAAGCCTGTGTTACACTTTCTAGTGGACCATGATATTTGTCTATCGTTGTTGACGAATTAATCACTAATTTAATCCCAGCTTTTAAATCAATGTTTAAATTCGCCCGGAATGAAGTTTGATTATTCGAAATATTACAATCAAAATCATTCAATTTATCCGTCTTCAGCATACCCATATCTCGGTTGTAGTTTACGGAAGCGTAATATTGAATTACTTTTGAACCTCCCCGAATATTTACTCCCACGTGATGGTTTACATTATAATTCTTAAACATGATTTTGTACCAATCGTTAGCCGGGTATACCCAAGACGGATATTTCCCAGAGGCCGTACGGTTGATTCTTTCTACGCTATATTTAGGTGTCGCTAAAGGATCGCGGGCGAGTAGGGCCTGATTGTACATTTTCATGTAGTTTATGGGGTCTACAACGTCAATTTCTTTTGTTGGCATGGAGAAAACTGTCTCATAGCGAGCAGAGGCGTAAACACTCCCTTCCTCCCCTTTTTTCGTGGTAACTAAAATGACACCATTTGCCCCCCGGGCTCCATACATTGCGGTTGCCGATGCATCTTTCATGACGCTGAAAGTTTCAATATCTTCTGGTGCAATGCGGGCTAAATCCAGTTTTGAAGACTCCACTCCATCCAATAGGATTAACGGATCAATGTTAGCTCCGGTTTGGAATGAAGTGATACCGCGAATATAAAATTTTGTATTCATCTCTTCTTCTGTAAGAGCAGCGGGGAGACCTCCTGTTTGCCAACCGATCATGCCCGCAATTTTACCGGTGAAACTTGAAGTTAAGTCGCTGTTTGATGATTTTAAGTCCATGGGACGCACCGTAGTGATAGCTGAGACAACGCTTTCTTTTTTTTGAGTCCCAAAAGCAACAACGGCAACTTCTTCAAGGTTTTCTGCAGTAGGATTTAACGTGACATTTATCTTTGTTTTACCTTTAATAGGAACAACTTCGGTTTTATAGCCAATAAAAGAGACTTGCAATATATCGTCCGGTTTGACGGGAATAGTAAATTTCCCTTCTGGATCTGTTGCGGCACCTTGTGTTGTTCCATGGATGATTACTGTTGCTCCGGGAATTGGAATTCCTTTTTCATCGGTTACTTTTCCTTCGATTTTTATCAACTCGATAGTCTTTTTCTCTCGGATCGATATTAAATTTTGCTGGATGGCATATTCTAATCCTAATTTCGGGAGGATTTCATCTAAAAGTTGTTTGACCTCTTTGTTTTCGGCTTTTACTGAAATTTGTCCTTTGGATTTTGCTAATTCGCTGTTGTAGAAAAAATCATAATCTGTTTGTTTTTTCAACTCAGTAATGATTTCATTTAGAGTGACATTTTTCAAGTCAAGGGTAACCTTTGTTCGTTGTTGGCCTTGAGCGTTTATTGCCAAGGAAAGAACAAAGATTACGAGAATGTTTTTAAAAATTAACATCTTTCGCCATGGATTCCATTGGTTTGATAATGCATAATCTCGCTTTTTTTTCATAAATTTGAAAATTAATTATTTAACATTTATACATTCCGTGTTTCTTGCAAGGAGTTTCGGATTGTATATTTGAATATGAACAGGTTGGAGATTGCTTAAATCTTCAGCCTGTTGTGTTTTTATTTGCTTTGTATTATAATTTTGTCTTTTCCAATAATAAATTTTATATCACGGGTATATTCTAGCATTTTGAACAAAGAATGAAGATCATCATACCTTTTCAATCGGCCACTGAATTTGAGTTCTTTTAATTCAGGTTTAGCAAATTCTAATTTGATATTATACCAGCGAGAAAAAATCTGCATGAGTACTTTTAGAGGCATATCTTCAAAATCGTAGTATCCATCTTTCCATGAAGTGTATTGTTGAATGTTTACCGGAAAATATTCAACTTTTTGGGTTTTCCTGTTATAAGCGACTTGGGTATTGGGTTTCATGATGAAATTATGATTCCCGCATAGGGTCTTCACTGAACCTTCAACTAGAGTTGTTTTTACCCATTCCTCTTCGGGGTAAGCATTTATATTAAAACTTGTTCCCAGTACCTCTACGCTCATGTCTGCAACGTGTACAACAAACGGATGAAGAGAATCGGAGGCTACTTCGAAATAGCCTTCCCCTGTTAGTGATACTTCTCGTTTTTCTCCGATAAATTGATCTGGGTATTTCAACGAACTTCCGGCATTTAGGTATATTTTTGTTCCATCTGGAAGGATAATATTGTATTCAGCACCAAGCGGAATATTTATGGTGTAATATTGGGATTCCCGGGGAATAAGATTATTGGATTCCACGTATAAGGTTTGCTTGTCTGTACGCATTTCCCTGTTGCTGTCAGCTATTACAACAGTAGCTTTTTCCCGACTTAGAAGACGTTTTTTCCCGTCAGGTAAAATTAACTCTGCGGATGGCTGGTTGAGAGACAAACCGGCTACATACATTTGGTTGGGAGAAAATTCTTCTTTATGGAGCATCCTCTGTTGAAAAACAAGGAAAATTCCAATCAGTAAAATAATGCTGGCAGCAAAGGAAGACCAGTAAATAATATGGCGTTTTTTCTTTTTTTGATAAACTTGTTTCTTTATTCTAGTGAATACGGTTTCTTGCTTTTGATGTTTATCCAAAACCTTTTTTTGTTGCTCTAATGCTTGAATGAATTTTTTCGTTTTCTCATTTTTTGAAGAAATGTTACTCCAAATTTGAAGATGTTGCTTTTCTTCATCAGTAAGCGGCTCTTTGGCTAGGATATTAGCTAATATTTCGTCGATATCTTCGTTCATATTTTTGTCATTATTCTCTTATATATTTTCAAAATGACAAAAAAGGGTGATGGGAAATTAGATTTTTTTTGTTAAAAAAAATAAAATGGAAAGAAAGTTCTCGGCTTGAAGATTTTCCCGTAAAAATTTGAGGGCTGCTTTCATTTGAGTTTTTACCGTATTGACACTAGTGCCTTGTTCATCGGCAATTTCTTGATAGGTCTTATCGTTTAGGCAAGCTAGAAGGAAAACTTTTCTGCATTTTTCAGGAAGTTGATCTATCGTTTTGTATAGTAATTCTATTTCTTCTGAAAACTCTTCAGAAAAATCATAATAGGGAAATTCATTTTCTTGAGGAAATTCATTTTGTATATCGTTTCTTCTTTTTTGTTCCTTTAAAAAAAGGAGGGAACGATTTTTAATCATTTTAAAAATAAAACGGTCTAAATCTCCGGTGAAAGAAGCGAGTCTTTTACTATTCCATAAGTTGGTAAAACAGTCCTGTACGATATCTTCCGCTGCTTCCAAGTTACCCGAAATATGATAACAGTATAGTAATAAATTATCATAATATCGATTGAAAAGTTGCTGGAATGCTCCATTTTCGTCTTTTTTGAATAAGTTTAATATGGATTCGGATGAATTCATTGACACTTTTTTATATTTGCAAATATAATGAACTTCAATATAGTTACAAATTTTAAGTAAGGAAAATGAGAAATTATAAAGATTTTCAGAAAAATAATTTTGTGTATAGGGAGAATGGAGTAGAAATTTTTTCCGGAAAAAAGGGGAGTTCCGACAACGGGCCTCCCCTTCTTTGCTTGTAAATATTTGATTATTTCTTGGCCAAGTCAATCAAGATTTCAAGAACTTGGATTGCACTCTTGGATACTTTGGTACCGGGGCCGAATACGGCGATAGCACCCGCATCGAACAAGAATTGGTAGTCTTGGTGAGGAATAACACCACCCACGTAAACGAGGATATCTTCACGTCCCAATTTCTTCAATTCAGCGATAACGGCAGGTACAAGTGTTTTGTGACCGGCTGCCAGAGAAGATACTCCGACAACATGAACGTCGTTCTCAACGGCTTGTTTTGCGGTTTCTTCCGGAGTTTGGAACAACGGTCCCATATCCACGTCGAAACCAAGGTCTGCGTAACCTGTAGCGACAACTTTAGCACCACGGTCGTGTCCGTCCTGACCCATTTTAGCGATCATGATACGCGGACGACGTCCTGTCATTTCTGCAAACTGGTCTGCCAGTTCTTTCGCTTTCTTGAAGTCTTCATCTTCTTTAGCGACACTTGAATATACTCCACTCACGGTTCTGATAACTGCTTTATAACGTCCGGCAACTTTTTCACATGCATCTGAAATTTCACCCAAAGAGGCTCTCTTCTTGGCGGCATCAACAGCTAATTCGAGTAAGTTTCCTTCTCCTGTTTCTGCACATTTGGTGATTGCAGCCAACGCGGCATCAACTTCAGCTTGGTTGCGGTTAGCCCTCAATTCGTGTAAACGACGGATCTGAGCCTCACGTACAGCGGTGTTGTCAACCTCAAGAATATCGATCGGGTCTTCTTTTTCCAAACGGTATTTGTTGGTTCCCACGATGGTTTGAGCGCCACTATCGATACGTGCTTGGGTACGTGCTGCAGCCTCTTCTATACGGAGTTTTGGAATACCGGATTCGATAGCGGCAGCCATACCACCCAATTTCTCAATTTCTTGGATGTGAGCCCATGCTTTCTCAACCAATTCTTGAGTCAAGCTCTCAACATAGTAAGAACCTCCCCACGGGTCGATTGATTTACATATGGTGGTTTCATCCTGAATATAGATCTGGGTATTACGAGCGATACGAGCAGAGAAGTCGGTTGGAAGAGCGATAGCCTCGTCCAATGCGTTGGTGTGCAGTGATTGCGTGTGTCCCAAAGCAGCTCCCATGGCCTCGATACAAGTACGACCCACGTTGTTGAACGGATCTTGCTCGGTCAATGACCAACCTGAAGTCTGGCTGTGTGTACGCAATGCCAAAGATTTCGGGTTTTTCGGATTGAATTGTTTAACGATCTTAGCCCACAACAAACGTCCGGCTCTCATCTTGGCAATCTCCATGAAGTGGTTCATACCGATAGCCCAGAAGAATGACAAACGAGGTGCGAACGCGTCGATGTCCATTCCGGCGTTAACTCCGGCACGTAAGTATTCCAAACCGTCTGCCAAGGTGTATGCCAACTCGATATCAGCGGTAGCACCTGCTTCTTGCATGTGGTATCCGGAGATAGAGATAGAGTTGAACTTCGGCATATTCTTGGAGGTATATTCGAAGATGTCAGCGATAATCTTCATAGAGAACTTCGGCGGGTAGATATAAGTGTTACGCACCATGAACTCTTTCAAGATATCATTCTGGATTGTTCCTTGTAATTGGTCAAGAGTAGCACCTTGTTCCAATCCGGCAACGATATAGAATGCCAAGATAGGAAGTACGGCACCGTTCATCGTCATGGATACAGACATTTTGTCCAATGGAATTTGATCGAACAAGATCTTCATGTCCATGATAGAGTCTACGGCAACACCGGCTTTACCCACGTCACCGATTACACGCGGGTGGTCTGAGTCGTATCCGCGGTGAGTAGCCAAGTCGAATGCCACGGACAAACCTTTCTGTCCGGCAGCCAAGTTACGACGATAGAATGCATTTGATTCCTCTGCGGTAGAGAATCCGGCATACTGACGGATTGTCCAAGGACGCATCGGGTACATCATGGAGTAGGGACCACGTAAATATGGAGGAATACCGGCAACATAATCCAAATGTTCCATTCCTTTTAAATCTTCAGCCGTGTACACGGGTTTTACCGGTATCAGCTCGGGTGTCAACCAGTTTTTCTCGATGTGATTAGCTTTTTCCCATTCTGCAGCGGCAGTGGTAGCTTTTTCTGTTGACTTGATATTTATATCTTTGAAATTTGGTTTCATCTTTCAATTTTTGATTTATGATTTTTGATTTATGATTCTTGATGTTTTCGGTTTGTCCGTTAATCTAAAATCTGCAATCCAAAATCGTCAATTACTTAATTCCCAATTTTTGTTGGTATGCTTTCAAGTCTTCCAGCACGTTACATTTTACGTGAACATAGTTCTTGATGCCAATTTCTTCCAGTTGGGGTCTGCATTCCGGGTTGCCGGCAACAACGATGATTGCTTTGTCCTTCATTGCTGCATATACTTCCGGTGCAATGGTTGCGTACTCGTCATCCGAGCTACAGATTACCACGATGTCAGCCTTGTTGTCCATGCATGCTTTAGCGCCTTCTTCAACAGTCTTGAATCCGTTGTTATCCATTACTTGGAATCCAGCACAAGCGAAGAAGTTACAAGCAAATTGAGCTCTTGCTTTACGCATAGCCAAATTACCCATCGGGAACATGTAAACTACCGGGCGACGACCTTGTTCTTTCGCAAACAAGTCAGTTCTAATACGCATAGCTTCGAAAGCTTGAGTTCCACGGTAAGGTTTCAATGTTTCAACAACGGCGTCAGGAGCGGTTTTGTCTTCCGGCTCTAGGATGCAAGCGCAAAGCTCTTTATCCATTTTCTCGTTGAAGTTCGGGAATTGGTTCGTCCCCAAGAAGTTTTCTTTTCGGTTAGCGATGTCTTGATCTCTCTTCTGTGCGGTAGCTTTCACGGCAGCCTGTACGAATCCTGATTCAAGAGCTTTCACCATACCACCTTGTTCTTGTACTTCCAAGAAGAGTTTCCAAGCTGCCTCGGCGATGAATTGGGTCAATTCCTCGATATAATATGAACCACCGGCAGGGTCAACGATCTTGTCGAAATGTGATTCTTCTTTCAATAATAATTGTTGGTTACGAGCCACGCGTTCTCCCAGTTCTGAAGGATGGCACTCGTAGATGTAGTCGTACGGGTGAACCGTGAACGAGTCAACACCACCGATCGTTGCGGACATGGTTTCCGTTTGAGTACGGAGCATGTTCACGTTCGGGTCGTACACCGTCTTGTTCCATTCTGATGTTTCAGCATGGATATTCATCTTGCAAACACAGTCACAGCAAGGATTGTAAGCTTTCACGATGTGGGCCCACAAGTAACGAGCTGCTCTTAATTTGGCAATCTCCATGAAGTATTTGGATCCGGTAGCAAAGTGGAAACGCATACGAGGAGCGATGTCCTTCACGTCCATTCCTGCATCGGTTAATTTGTCAAGGTATTCTACTCCGGCAGCCAAGCTGAAACCCAATTCCTGCACGATGGATGCTCCGGAATTGTTGAATACATATCCACCTATTTCAATGGTTTTGAAGTTTTTCAGTTCGGAAGTGCTTTCGGTGGTAGCCTTTACCACGCTGAACGGGTTCGGGTCACAGAATTTTCCTTCTAAAACGAGTTTGCTGATCGGATCGATATTGATACCTCCCTGTATTTTTTCAGGGTTAAATCCTTTCTCTGCAATGTACTCTTTGAACATATTCAAGATGGCAACCTTGTTGCAACATACAACGAAGTTAATCTCGATACATTCCAAGCAAATATCTTTCAACAAGGTGGCCATGTCGGCTTTCGTGAAGTTCTTGCAATTTGTAAGCACGAATCCGAGTGAGTCAACACCTTTGTTCAGAACATCCAACGCTTTCTTGTTCGCTTCAGCCACATCCTCTACCACGATGTCTTGACGAACGAACCATTCGTTGTTATTTTTCTTGTTACCTCTCACGAAAGGATATTCTCCCGGGAAGCATTCTAAGTTCTTGAGGTCTTTCATGTCCTCCAACCGGTACATCGGTTGTACGTTGAATCCCTCGTTTGTTCTCCAAACCAGCTTTTTATCGAAGTCAGCCCCTTTTAGGTCTGCAATGACTTTGTCCTTCCACTCTTGGGTGGTGTTGGGAGCAAATTCACTGAAAAGCTTTTCGTTTACATTCTCTGCCATAATAGATTTTTATGTATTTATTCTGTAACTGTTTGTTATTAAAAACGAAAGACAAAATTAGCCGTTTTTGACAATAAAAAAAAGAAATTCTTCTTTATTTCGCTTCGTGAATCGGAATATAAGTCTTTTTAAGGATTTTGTGAATAGAATGTTCTATGGATTATCGGGGGATTATGGAACGACAGATATTTAAAGAAATATTGCAGGAATATTATCCTGCATAGGGTAAAAGATAATAATTTGATATTCAATAGATAGTTTTACATCCAGCCGTTACCCTTTCGATATGGTTTCGATATATGTTTGTTCTAGGGAACGAAGAGATAACGAAGGAATAAAACGGGTTTGGCTGGACCGGTGTAAGAGAAGGTAAAAAGATGCTGTGGTACATGTTGTATTTTAATGGTAAGGGAAAAATAGATGTTGAAAGTTTAACAAATGGGTGAAAACGTTACGCTTGCGTTTTGTAAGAAAAAAATTTATTTCGTAATTTGCAATGTTAATTTAAAAAACAAAAACAGATGAAGAAAATTAGAGCAGCCATCGTCGGGTATGGAAATATAGGTAGTTACGTGCTTGAGGCATTGCAAGCTGCCCCCGACTTTGAAGTAGCAGGAGTAGTACGCCGGGATGCGACGAACGTGCCGGCCGAATTGAAGGACTATGTTGTCGTGTCGGATATTGCTCAAATCAAGGATGTAGACGTGGCAATTTTGTGTACCCCGACCCGTAGCGTGGAGTCGTATGCCTCGAAAATACTGGCTATGGGGATTAACACTGTGGATAGTTTCGATATTCACACGGAGATTTCCGGTTTGCATAAACGTCTGGGAGAGGTTGCCAAAAAGCATGGGAAAGTATCTGTTATTTCCGCTGGATGGGATCCGGGAAGTGATTCTGTCGTTCGTGCCTTGTTAGAGGCTTGCGCCCCGAAAGGGATTACTTATACAAATTTCGGCCCCGGGATGAGTATGGGACATACGGTTGCAGTGAAAGCCGTTGAGGGCGTGAAAGCTGCGTTATCCATGACAATTCCGGTAGGTACGGGGATCCATCGCCGGATGGTGTACGTGGAGCTGAAAGAGGGGTATGATTTTAAACAAGTGGCCGAGGCTATCAAGACCGATCCTTATTTCGTGCATGACGAGACGCACGTGATGCAGGTGGAGTGTGTCGATAACTTGAAAGATATGGGCCACGGTGTGAATCTTGTTCGCAAGGGTGTCTCCGGTAAGACTCAGAACCAGTTGTTCGAATTTGATATGAAGATCAATAATCCGGCCTTAACGGGACAAATTCTCGTGGCAACAGCCCGTGCATCCATGAAACAACAGCCGGGATGCTACACGTTAATCGAGATTCCGGTGATCGATATGCTATATGGGGATCGGGAGGAGTTGATCAAGCATTTGGTATAATTTTTAGAAAAAAAATGAGGGAGAATTGAAACTCTTCCTCATTTTTGAAATTTATGTGATTTCATTCTATTTTACAGTTCCAATTCCTCCGGTTCCGTCAGTCCATTCTGTAATACTCGCCTGTCCCGAGACTGCTTGTTGTTCAAATGTAAGTTCAATTTCATGAGATTCTCCGGCTTGTGGGGCAACTGTAATATCAATATCCGTGAACGTGAGAACTTTTTCTCCATTTTGTATTGTAATGTCTGCTTTTATATTGGAAGAACTAGGGTTAATCATTATGACATTTTTGGGAGCAGTAGAACCTCCAATCGTGTTATCTGTGGTGAATTCCAATTTGATATTTTTGGTGTCTAAGCTGTAAGTTATAGCTCCTGTTGAAAGATTAATTTCTGTCGGGATGTTTGTCCCTTTGATGGTGATAGATGTAACGGTAGCACTTGTAGATTCAAAAGAGCTTCCTTTTGTGAATTTGAATTTTAATTGAGATAAAGCATGTGTAAATTGAATTTTGAGATTTGTCGTTGTGTTTTTATTCCCGGAAATCTTTTGAGCATACATAATATCTGTTTGCCCTTTCTTTACTTCTGTAGGAGTAAATTCGAGTTTGTTGTCGGTTATTGTCCCGGCGGATTTGGGATACATCCCAATGAAATAAGTGTATTTTGTAGGATCTTGATTATAATATAGAACTGGATTGAAAGTAATTGTTCCGTCTGCAGAAACCGTTGAATTAAGGGGGGTGTAACTCCACGTAAGATTTGTTCCGGTTTGATCTCCATCCCCTTTAAAGAAAACAAAATCTCCAAGTGTTGCTTCATCCAGATTATTAACAGCACTTCTTCCAATAGAAACACTTGTTTCGATTCCAGCATTTAGTTTAATCTCTACCGGAGCATTAGGATCAACATCATCTTCGGATGTTTTCGTACAACTTGTCATAGCTGCTATGGCAAGAATAGATAGAATAAATTTTTTCATATCGTGAGCATTTAAGTTTTTGCAAATGTGAGAGACTTGTCACGAAAGGGATGAGTAAAAAGTAAAATTCTGTTATAATTTTACCTTTTCGGTCGTGACTTGTACGAATTCCAAAGTTTTTACGTATTCGAAATTGTTAAAGAGCGTCCACGTAACGTTGTTTCCATTGTTTTGGGGTGATGCCCTCGTTGAGTTTGAAGGCAGAGATGAACGAGGAAAGAGAATTAAAGCCGGAAAGGCTGGCTATTTCCTGGATTTGCATATCCGGGTGTTGAATGAATAGAATCGTGGCTTTCTGTATCCGGTATTTGTTGACAAACTGGTAGAAACTGAAACCAAACTCGTTGTTGATAACGTTCGAGACATACGTGCGGTTTGTTCCCAGTAAGGTGGCCACGTCGGTTATGGTTAGGTTTCCGTTAGTGTATATTTCTTTTTCTTCGAAAAGTTGGACGAGTTCATTCTTCATCTTTTCTCTTTTGATTCCGAGATTTTTCAAATACTTTTCGGGTAAAGCGGGAAAAATGGGGGATAATTCCGTTTCGCTTGTTGGAGTGATGATGGGTGGTTCTGGACAGGAATTAGGGGGAATGATTTCCTCTTCATGAATCTCCGCGTGTTGCTCTGTGTAACAGATATAAGGTTCGTTGAGAGCGTGGATAAACAGGTAAAAAGTGAATAATATGGAACTAATGTGGAATAGATAGTTGCTCCAGATGGCTTGAAAACAAGATGCGAAAAGAGCTACGAATGCGAAAAATGCAGCCAGAGGGATGGCTTGGTTTAGCCAGTGTAAATCAATGTCTTCCATGGAAGAATAATTCTCTTCTAATCGTTGCATGTGTTTTCGTTTTAAATGTAGAATGCGAAGCGTGTATATCGTGATCATGATGGCTTGAAGGATTAGGCTGGCACAACGGAAAATAATTAAACGTAAGTTGGTGTTAAAGCACACGTCATTCTTCGCAACCTTTTCTTGCAGAGGGGACAAAAAGAAACTGATGATCAGCACTAAAATTCCCGGCATCAAGTGTGGCCAAATTCTTCGGGATGTCAGTTTTTCCGGTTTCGAGAGCTTGCGGAAATAGAAAAAATACAGGGGAACTAAAAACAAGTTAATGGCAATATCAAATATTGGTAAGCCCAGTTCTCCCGTGATATATTTATGAATATCTTGTATCATGTTCGGGATGAAGATCAGCCCCGAGAATGTGAAAATAATTCCCAGTAGCCGCCGCGGATGCATTCCGGCTTGTTCACTGGAGATGGCCCCTTTGACTGTTAATAGCGTGAGGCCGCAAAATAGGGGAATGATAAAAGAAATGACGTACGAAAAATACATCCAAAATATAGGAGAAGATATGCTGTTATTCATCATATTGCTAGAATTTGAGACACCGTCCTTTTATTTTATGGGACAAATATAATGAAATTATAACTATATGGATGCTATTTTGACATTTTGAATGAAAGTTTGGAAGAATAAAAATAGATACCTTAAAAATTGACATCCTGCCATAAACTTTGTATTTTCGTCCCCATTATAGATGACTTATAATGAATGATGAAAAGTTAAAGGAAGAAGTTCGTAAGGCTTGCGAAATTCTTAAAAATGGGGGGATAATTCTTTATCCCACTGACACGATATGGGGCATTGGGTGTGATGCCACGAACGAGGTTGCCGTGAAACGGGTGTACGAGCTGAAACTCCGGGAGGACAGTAAGGCCATGTTAGTATTATTGGACGACGTGGGTAAGCTTGCATCCTACGTGGAGGTTCCGGATGTGGCTTACGAGCTGCTGGAAGTGAACGATAAACCCATGACAATCATTTACCCGAATGCGAAGAATCTGGCGAAGAATCTGATTGCCCAAGATCAGACTATCGGCATCCGGATTACCTCGGAAACTTTCACGAAAGCCTTGCTTTACCGTTTCCGTAAACCCATTGTCTCGACGTCAGCCAACATCAGCGGGGAACCTTCTCCCCGGTGTTTTGCCGAGATCAGTGAGGTCGTGAAAGCCGCTGTTGATTACGTGGTAGATTTCCGCCAGGAAGAAACAACGAATCCCGCTCCCTCCAGTATTATCAAACTAGATGTTGGTGGCAAGATTCAAATCATCAGAAAATAATAACCCGAAAATTGAAGTCGAAAGTGTCCCCACATTTTCAATTTTCAATTTTCAATTTTCAATTGTATTATGGCTCTTATTTTAAATATAGATACTTCAACAGATGTATGTTCCGTGGCGATTGCCCGGGATGGAAACTTGATTGCTTTAAAAGAGAATGACGAGGGATTTAATCATTCTACTTTGCTGGGTGTGTACGTGGATGATTTATTAAAGGAGAACGACTTGACGGCGAATGATCTGGATGCCGTGGCCGTGAGTATGGGACCCGGTTCCTACACGGGCTTGCGCATCGGGGTTTCTTTAGCCAAAGGAATATGTTTTGGTGCCGGGAAACCTTTGATTGCCGTTAGTACGTTGGCCGCACTGGCAAACGCCGTGGCTCAAAGAGAGGGCGAAGGTTTTTTTTATTGTCCTATGATTGATGCTCGTCGCATGGAAGTCTATACGGCAATATATGATCGGGAAGGAAATGTCGTGCGGGATATTCACGCTGAAGTGATTGAAGAAAATTCTTTTGCCGATTTATTATCCGCCCGAAAGGTGTTATTCTTTGGGAACGGGAGTAATAAAGTGAAAGAAGTCTTGAAACATCCGAATGCCGTGTTCATTAACGGGGTCTCGACTTCTGCGGCAAACATGATTGGGCTTGCTCAACAACAATTTGAAATTGGAAAATTTGAAAATGTAGCCTATTTTGAACCGTTTTATTTGAAAGATTTTGTGGCTACCGTGCCCAAACGAAAAGTTTTGTAGTTTTGCTGTATTGATTAATAAAGAAGATATCGATGGATATAAAATTATTAAGCCCTTCATGCTGGACAGATTACGAGTTAATTGATAGTGGTGCTTTCGAGAAATTGGAACGCTTCGGACGTTACGTGATTGCTCGACCGGAACCACAGGCGATATGGAATAAATCGCTTTCCGATGCGGAATGGCAGCAACGGGCCGATGCTTATTTCAAGAAGGACAAGAAGAGCGAAGACAGGGGCGAGTGGATTTGTAAGCCTAAAATGCCGCAACAATGGTTCGTAAATTACCGGTATGGAGATATGAGTATTCGGATGCGGTTGGGATTGACCTCTTTCAAACACGTGGGGGTATTTCCGGAACAGGCTGAGAACTGGAATTTTATATCGGATCAAGTAAAACGAATTGGTACGGGAGCGAAAGTGTTGAATTTATTTGCTTACACGGGAGGTGCCACCCTTGCTGTGAAAAGTGCGGGTGCGGATGTAACTCACGTGGATTCGGTGAAACCTGTCGTTTCTTGGGCGAGAGAGAATATGGAGGCTTCCGGCTTGGATGGGATTCGCTGGATCGTGGATGACGCTCTAAAATTCGTGCAACGGGAAGTGCGTCGGGGGAAAAAGTACAATGGGATTATTTTAGATCCTCCGGCTTATGGGCGTGGAGCGAATGGCGAGAAATGGGTGTTGGAAGAAAATATTAACGAGTTGATTACCTTGTGTGGGCAATTGTTGGAAGGTTCCAATAGTTTCCTCGTGCTTAACCTGTATTCCATGGGACTTTCCGCATTGTTAGCCCGGAGTATCGTGCGACAGCTAGTCGGAGATTGTACCGGGGAACAATTCGGAGAGTTGTATTTTACCGATTCATACGGGAAATCGTTGCCGTTAGGAGTTTATTATCGGTTGTGGCGATGAGAATTGCCTCCGGCAATTTACAAGTTTACAGATTGCAAGTTGAAGTAAAAATTCTTGGATAAGCTTGTTCTTGATCCTGTTATAGCTGTATTTTGCGGAGACGGAATTTTGTGTGATTAGAATCTAAAATTATAAATCATAAATCAAAAATTTATATGTATTTGGTGGTTTGTGCTGATTTCCTTATCTTTGCACCCTCAATGAAAAATATTAAATCTAAAAAAATAAAATAAATGGCAACAACGGCTGATTTTAGGAATGGATTATGTATCGTTTTCAAAGACGATTTATACAGAATTGTACAGTTTCAACACGTGAAACCCGGTAAAGGTCCCGCTTTCGTGAGAACGAAGATGCAGAACATTAAAACCGGTCGTACCTTGGAAAATACCTTTACTTCAGGGGTGAAGATTGATGTGGTACGTATCGAGAGACGTCCGTATCAATTCCTGTACATGGAAGGAGAGGACTATATTATGATGCACACGGAAACTTTCGAGCAAATTCCTATTGCGAAAGATTTGATCAATGCACCCCAGTTCTTGAAAGAAGGTGATGCTGTAGAAATGGTTGTACATGCCGACACGGAAACCCCGTTATATGTTGAGTTGTTGCCGACTGTCGTTTTGGAAGTAACTTACACGGAACCGGGATTGAAAGGTGATACCGCTTCTTCCACGGCATTGAAACCGGCAGAAGTAGAAACCGGAGCAAGAGTGATGGTTCCTCTTTTCATCAACACCGGCGAGAAAATCCGTATCAAAACGGAGGATGGTACTTACGTGGAACGTGTGAAAGAATAAATTAGATTTCAATTTCTCCTTGGGCCTCGACTTGGAGTTTTTGAATAACTTTTTCGGCGGAGTTTTGCTCCGCTTCTTTTTTTGATGCACCTATGCCTTGGGCCATGATGTCTTCACCGATTGAGATTGTGCAGACGAATTTAGAGCGACGGGCATTACTTTCAATCGTTTCGATATTCAGGTCAATCTTTTGTTTTTGAGCCCATTCAATCAGGCGACTCTTGTAGTTTTTGTCAACGTACACGAGGTCTTCCAAGTTCACGTAGTGAGGGAAAATGTAATTCTCGATAAACGCTTTGGTTTTGTCGTATCCTTGATCTAGGTAGATGGCCCCGGTAAAAGCCTCGAATACATCACCGTAGATATGTTTGTTTTTGGAAATATCCGATTTGGCAATTACTTCTTCGCTCAACCCCATTTTGATGGCAATGATATTCAATGATTCGCGGCTCACGATCTTGGAGCGTAAGCGGGTCATGAATCCTTCGTCCTTGTTGGGGAAAAATTTGTACAGGATTTCAGCGACAATAGCTCCCAGCACGGCATCGCCCAAGAATTCGAGACGCTCGTAATTCAAGACGGTTCCGCTTTTCGTGTATCTGGACGCCGATTTATGTAGCAATGCTAGGGTGTATAACCCCTTATTACCGGGAACAAATCCCCATTCCGAAATAGACAATCCATAAAACTTTTCCTTCCTGTGAAGGTAAAGTTTTATGGATTGAATTATTTTACTAATCACTTCCCAAAAATTTTAGTTAGTGATTACTTTTTGAATACAACGCAAGCATTGTGTCCTCCGAAACCGAAAGTGTTACTGATGGCTACATTGATTTTTTTCTCTTGAGCCTTGTTGAACGTGAAATTCAGCTTGGGATCCAGTTCCGGATCAAGGTTGCTGAAATTAATGGTAGGAGGTACAATGTTGTTTTTCACAGCCAGAACACAAGCGATTGCTTCCAAGGCACCGGCGGCACCTAATAAATGTCCTGTCATTGATTTGGTGGAACTGATGTTCAGATCATAAGCGTGTTCACCAAATGCTCTCTGAATGGCCTTAGGTTCTGCCACATCTCCGAGTCCGGTAGACGTTCCGTGAACGTTGATATAATCAACGTCTTTCGGGGTCAGTCCAGCGTCTTCCAATGCGAGTAACATAACATCGGCTGCACCTTCTCCTTCCGGGTCCGGGGCTGTCATGTGGTAAGCATCGCAATTGGCTCCGCCTCCCGCAAGTTCTGCGTAGATGTGAGCACCTCTTTTTACTGCATGTTCGTACTCTTCTACGACTAAGCAAGCACCGCCTTCACCGATAACAAATCCGTCACGGTCAGCATCAAAAGGACGTGATGCTGTTTTCGGATCATCATTACGAGTGGATAAAGCTTTCATGGAATTGAAACCACCTACACCCGGAGGGGTAATGGCTGCTTCAGATCCACCGGCAAGGATCACGTCTGCTTTTCCTAATCGGATCAGATTTAATGCATCTACTAACGAGTGTGCGGATGATGCGCAGGCTGAAACCGTCGTGTAGTTCGGACCCTTTAGGCCTTCTTCTATGGCGATCATGGCTCCACCCATATTGGCAATCATCTTGGGTATAAAGAACGGGTTGAATCTGGGAGTTCCGTCTCCTAATGCAAAAGTTTTGCATTCTTCGTAGAACGTATCCAAACCACCGATACCTGCACCCCAGATTACACCGATTCTCTTTCTGTCCTCTTGCGAGAAATCGAGTCCGGCATCTTTCACGGCCTCCCTGGAACAAATCAGGGCAAATTGGCTGTAAAGATCCATTTTACGGACTTCCTTCTTGTCGAAGTATTCCGTGGGCTCGTAGTTTTTAACTTCGCAAGCGAATTGCGTGCGAAATTTAGATGCATCAAAACGAGTAATAGGACCGGCGCCGCTGACGCCACCTTTCAAGTTCTCCCAAAATTCGGCCACGTTATGACCCAAGGGATTAATAGTTCCAAGACCAGTTATTACTACTCGTTTGAAATTCATAGATAAAATATTAAATTATTGAGCGTTAGCTTCAACGTATGCAATAGCATCGCCCACGGTAGCGATTTTCTCTGCTTGATCGTCCGGAATAGTGATGTTGAATTCTTTTTCCAATTCCATGATCAACTCTACCGTATCCAAAGAGTCAGCTCCTAAGTCGTTAGTAAACGTTGCTTCAGGTTTAACTTCACTTTCGTCAACTCCTAATTTATCAACAATGATAGCTTTAACTCTGTTTTGAATGTCAGACATAACTTTAAATTTTAATTAGACATTTTTTAAATTCACACTTGCGTCTACAAGAGGCGCGCATAACTCTCTAAGTTCGGGGGCAAAGTTAGAGAATTTATTTTTCCTAGAAAATTTTTTGGCATGAATAAAGTTTTCTTATCTTTATGCGTTTGATTTTTAATAGATTACAAGATGAAAAAAATAGCAATATTTGCCTCTGGTTCAGGTTCTAACGCTGAAAATATCATTAATTATTTTAAAAATGACACCGAAAATGTCGTGAAAATTGTGTTTTGTAACAAACCCGATGCCTATGTTTTGGAACGGGCAAAACGTTTAAGTGTGCCGACATTTGTTTTCGGACGGGAAGAGTTCTCTCGTTCTGATCTGGTTTTGAATGAATTGAAACGATTGGATATTGATCTGATCGTGTTGGCGGGTTTTCTCTGGAAGGTGCCGGATGCTATCATCGACGCTTATCCAGACCGGGTAATTAATATCCATCCGGCCCTGTTACCCTCTTACGGGGGCAAGGGTATGTACGGCATGAAAGTACACGAGGAGGTGATCGCTGCCGGGGAAAAGGAAAGTGGTATTACGATTCATCACGTGAATAATCGTTATGACGAGGGGACAACTATTTTTCAGGCCAAATGTGACATCGTTCCAGGGGACACGCCAGAGACTCTGGCAACGAAAGTCCATGCCTTGGAATACGAGCATTTCCCCCGTGTGATCAAGGAAATCTTGGATAATTTATGATTTCAGATTTCATGATTTTAGATTGAAGGTCCCGTGAGTCATTTTCAATTCTTAATTCTCAATTTTCAATTACTATGAGAAGGTTTATTCTTTTATTAGGCGTGTTGTTAGCCGTTTTGTGGGTACAGGCCGGGGAAGCAAGGTTATTAAGGTTTCCGCATAGCGTGGGGAACAAGTTGGTATTCTCGTATGCCGGGGATCTTTATTTGGTCTCAGCCGGGGGAGGGACGGCCCGTCGGTTGACCTCACACGTGGGGTACGAGATGTTTCCTCGTATTTCCCCGGATGGAAAATATATCGCTTTCACCGGGCAATATGACGGTAACACGGAAGTATTTGTCATCCCCGTGGAAGGGGGTGAACCTCGTCGCTTGACTTACACTGCCACGTTAAAACGGGATGATTTGGGAGATCGCATGGGTCCGAACAACGTGGTGATCGGTTGGACCCCGGATAGTAAACGGATTCTTTATCGTTCCCGGAGATATACCTTTAACGATTTTACCGGGCAACTGTTCACGGTTCCCGCGGAGGGAGGGATGTCTGAGGAAATACCTTTAAAGAATGGCGGTTTTGCCTCTTATTCCCCGGATGGAAAGAAATTAGCTTATAATTATATTTTCCGGGAATTCCGGGCGTGGAAACGTTATCAAGGTGGTATGGCGGATGATATCCGGGTGTTTGATTTCAACACGAAGAAATCAGAACGGATTACCGGCAACGTACGGCAGGACGTGTTCCCGATGTGGTCCCCGGACGGGAATACTATATATTATATATCCGACCGGGGCGATATTATGAATCTTTACGCCTACAACGTGAACACGAAAGAGGATAAACAACTGACATCTTATAAAGAATACGATATAAAATTTCCCGCGATTGGTGACAAGTTAATCGTGTACGAGCAAGGAGGGTATATTTACGGGTATGATTTGCAGAGTGGCAAGGAATCCAAGATCACGATACATATTGATAACGATCAGGTTTATTCTCGTCCGACCTTGACTGATGTAAGCGGCCAGATTTCGAGTATTGCGGTTGCTCCCGGTGGAGAGAGGGTAGTCGTGGCTGCTCGTGGGGATATGTTTTCTTTGCCTGTGAAAGAGGGGATTACCTATAACTTAACCAATTCTTCCGGTGCTAACGATATGCAGGCAGGTTGGTCTCCGGATGGAAAATACATCAGTTACGTTTCCGACAAGGACGGGGAATTCAATATTTATCTCCGGGATGTGGTGACGGGGAAAGAACGGAAACTGATCAAGAATCTGAAAAGTTATATTTTCAATTATAAATGGTCCCCGGATTCCAAGAAAATTCTCTGGAGCGAAAAAGGGAACACGTTGAATATATCTGACGTGGAAAGCGGGAGCCGGAAGATCGTGGAAAAATCGGGTATCCGTTCCATGACGTCCTACAACTGGTCTCCTGATAGCAAATATATCACTTACGTTCGTCCGGAAACGACGATGGATAACATCATCGTGTATCATGTTGAAAGTGGCGAGAAACACCAAGTTACCGATGGGTGGTTCGGCTCTAGTTCACCGAACTTCAGCGAGGACGGGAAATACCTCGTGTTTGTTTCAGCCCGCACGTTCTCCCCGACGTATGGACGGACGGAATGGAATCACGTGTACAATGATATGAATAAGGTGTACATCCTGCTTTTGGCAAAGGATGCCCCGGTATTGTTCGCTCCTAAAAATGATGTTGTCCGGGTGGAGACAACCGTGAAAGAAAAGAATAAAAAGGAAGAGAGTGAAGACAAAGGTGTCGTGTATGATTTCACGAATTTGGAAAGCCGTCTTGTCGAGTTGCCCGTGCTGGCATCGAATTACTATGGTAACGTGCATATGTTGGGGAACCGAGTGTATTATAACCGGGGAGGCCGCACGCTGATTTATGACCTGAACGGGAAGAAAGAAACCGACACGGGTGGGGACATCGAGTTTTCTCCCGCTTATAAAAAGGCAATCGTTTCTTTGGGTTCAGCGTTCCAGGTGGAGGACTTTCCGGTACTTTCCGCTAACGTGACTTCTCCCGTTCCCACGAAAGGGGTGAAACGAGTGATTGATTACCATCAGGAATGGATGCAGATCTATAACGAGAGCTGGCGGCATATGCGTGATTTTTTCTATGCCAAGAATATGCATGGCGTGGACTGGAATCACGTGTACGAGAAATATAAAGTGCTGGTGCCTTACGTGAATCATCGTACGGACTTGACTTATATTATCGGGGAGATGATTGCGGAATTGAGTGTCGGGCATGCTTACTCCATTAACGGGCGGGTCCCAATGCCCGAAAGAATTGATATGGGGTTGCTGGGTGCTAAATTCGTGAAAGATAAATCCGGTTATTTTAAAGTGACCGAGGTGATCGAGGGTGCCAACTGGGACGCCTCTACCCGCTCGCCTTTGACCATGCCGGGCGTGGAGGTGAAAGAGGGTGACTATATTCTGGCCATTAACGGGAAATCGTTGAAAGAGGTAGATAACCTGTTCTCCGAGTTGATCGATATGGCTGGCAAGACGGTTGAATTGACCGTGAACACGACCCCGACCGAGAAGGAGGCCCGTAACGTGTTGGTTGTTCCGTTGGCTGACGAATCGAAATTGTATTATTATAATTGGGTACAGAATAATATCCGTAAGGTAAACGAGGCCACGAATGGGGAGGTAGGGTATATTCATATCCCGGATATGGGTGTTGACGGTTTGAACGAGTTCGTGAAACATTATTACCCGCAGTTGAATAAGAAAGCCTTGATCATTGACGATCGGGGAAATGGTGGTGGAAATGTATCTCCGATGATTACCGAACGTTTGATGCGTACACCGACTTTCTACACGATGCACACGAATCAAACCGCTGGGTCTGTAAATCCGGTGGGTACGTTTTTGGGACCGAAGGTGTTGCTGGTGAACGAGTATTCGGCTTCTGACGGGGATCTTTTCCCCTATCGGTTCAAGTATAATCATTTGGGAACGATTATCGGTCGTCGCACGTGGGGCGGTGTCGTGGGATATAGCGGTTCAATTCGGGTGGTTGATGGCGGTTCTATCGTGACGCCTTCATACGCGCCGTTTGCGGCAGACGGTAGCGAGTTTATTATCGAGGGGACGGGTGTTGCTCCTCATATTGATATTGAAAATGATCCTTATTTAGAGTATAATGGCGAAGATCAGCAATTAAATAAAGCGATTCAGGTGATACTGGAAAAGTTGAAGACTGAGAAGAAAGAGATTCCGTCTATCCCTGCATTTCCAAATAAGGCGGCAAAGAAGAAGTAGTACTGATTATATGGTGAGAATAAGAGAGAGCTTGGCTATGATGCTGGGCGCTCTTCTTTTTTTTAGTGTGTTTTTGTGGCTTCACAAGGGGATTAACCTTGAATAAGTCCTTGTTAATGCCTTGTGTGTGAATATAAAATGAATGTTTCATGATCACTCCTAGATCACTACCGGATAAACTAGTTTAAATATCCTATTAAAATTCTAATAGAACGCTATTTAATATAGCGTTTTAATAGGGATTTAATAGCGTTTTAATAGCGCTTTACATGATAATGATCCGTTAGATTTCAAGATGTGATCATGAAATATTTTTGATTATCAGCTTGTTTGCCATTTATATGCCGACAGACAACCGATAAGGAGGCTTTTAAAATTTTCGTGCAGTGGATGAAATAGGAATCTTATATTTCGTATTTTTGTACGATAAAATTGGACTGGGAAAATGAGTACGAAAGAGGTAGAGTGGGACGGGTTGCCTGTCCCGAAACGATACTGGGCGATTCTTGCCATTGCCATGGGAATTACGGTTTCCGTGTTGGACGGCACGATTGCTAACGTGGCGTTACCATCTATTGCAGAGGATTTGCAGGCAACACCGTCGATGTCTATCTGGATCGTGAATGCTTACCAGTTGGCTATTGTGGTTTCCTTGTTGTCCTTGTCTTCTTTGGGGGATATTTTAGGTTATCGGCGGGTGTATATCGGAGGTTTGTTGATATTTAGCGTGACTTCATTAGCTTGTGCGCTTTCCGATTCTTTGCTGACGTTGACAGTAGCCCGTGTATTTCAGGGATTTGGAGCGGCTGCTTTGGCAAGCGTGAATACTTCTTTGATCCGGATTATTTATCCCAAACGACATTTGGGGCGAGGAATGGGTATCAATGCGCTAGTAGTTGCCGTGTCGGCGGCAGGAGGGCCGACGATTGCGGCGGGAATTTTGTCTGTTGCCTCCTGGCAGTGGTTGTTTGCGATAAATGTTCCCATTGTAATTGCGGCGTTGATTTTATCTTTTCGTTTTTTGCCCGTGAATCCGGTAAAGAGAAGTGGACGGAAGTTTGATTGGATAAGTGGGGTGATGAACGCATTTACGTTCGGGTTGTTGATTTTCTCTATCGAGGGGTTCACTCACGGGATGAGTTTATCTATACTGCTCCCGGGAATTGGGGTGGTGTTGTTGGTCGGCTACTTTTTCGTGCGTCGTCAGTTGTCGCAGGAATGCCCCCTGTTGCCTGTTGATTTGTTGAAGATACCGATTTTTTCGTTGTCTGTGGGGACATCCGTGTGTTCTTTCGTGGCACAGATGCTGGCCATGGTTTCTTTGCCCTTCTTTTTGCAGCACACGTTGGGACAGGATGAGGTGGCGACGGGATTGTTGCTGACCCCTTGGCCCTTGGCAACGATGATTGCGGCTCCTTTGGCCGGGAGGTTGATTGAACGGGTTCATGCCGGGTTGTTGGGTGGCGTGGGGTTGTCGATATTTTCTGCGGGATTATTTTTATTAGCTGTCTTCGCGAATCAGGTTGCCAACGCTGGGATTGCTTTGTTTATGGCTATGTGTGGATTCGGGTTCGGGTTATTCCAAACACCGAATAATAGTATATTAATTTCTTCCGCACCACAGAACAGGAGTGGCGGGGCTAGCGGTATGCTGGGTATGGCCCGTTTGACCGGACAGACCACGGGAACCTCGTTGGTTGCATTAATGTTTGTTGTTTTTCCGGTGGACGGGACGTATGCTTCCCTCTATTTTGCCGGAGGGTTTGCCACGCTTGCCGCTATCGTGAGTTTCACCCGAGTTTCCTTGCCGGAACCGGAATTATTGAGGGGAAAGGCTAAGAGTGGTTAACCAGATTATTATATGAATGGAGTTTGTATGGATGGTGTAAAAAGGATTTTGAGAGTTGTCGTTTTTCTGGGGATCATATTCGTCGGGGGCGTGTTGCGTGTGGTAGGACAGGGGAACGATAGTCTGGTGAACGTGCCATCACGTAAGTTCGTGCATGGTTTGCGGGTGGAGGGACGTCCGGAATATATATTCCCGACAAGTTCTTTTCTGAAAGGGGCGAATGCCGAGGGGAGGATTATCCGGGGAGCTTTTTCCACGCATGTGAAATATTTGTTCCGTTACCGCCCGGGGAGTGTTGATGGGCAAATCTACGGAGATGTTTATCAAGGGATAGGACTCGGGTTTTATAATTTCGGGGAATCCCGGCAGTTAGGAAACCCGGTTGCGTTTTATTTGTTTCAAGGGGCTCGTATTTCTAGTTTAGCTCCTTGGTTGTCTTTGCATTACGAGTGGAATTTTGGTTTGTCTGCGGGGTGGAAGCCTTATGACTCGTATTATAATTCGTACAACACGATGATCGGTTCGAAGGTGAATGCTTATATTAATGCTAATTTTTATTTGCGCTGGAGGTTGTCCCCGAGGGTTAGCCTGCTTTCGGGGGTGACGGTATCACATTTTTCCAACGGGAACACGAAGATTCCTAATGCCGGGTTGAACACGATCGGGGGAAATATCGGGTTAGAGTGTAATTTCTACCGTAAGGATGATTTGAAGGCGTTGGAGAGGAAAAGGGCTTTGTTGGCACAGCCTTTTCGGCGACATTTCACGTATGATTTTGTTTTCTTCGGCTCATGGCACGATCGGCTGGTGAAGACTTCCGACGGGTTTTCCCCTTCTCCTGAGGCTTACCCCGTGTTCGGGTTTAATTTTACCCCGATGTATAATTTGAATTATAAACTCCGGTTAGGCGTGTCTCTAGATGGGACGTTTGACGGGGGAGCCAATTTATACACGGATGGGAACGTGTACGGGAGTGTGGATAAGTCGGACATTGTCCGCCCTCCTCTGGGTGATCAGTTTGCTTTGGGACTTTCCGGGCGGGCGGAGTACGTGATGCCCTTTTTTGTCGTCGGAGTCGGGATCGGGGCGAACGTAATCGGGAAGAATGATCTGAATATGTTCTACCAATTGTTGACGTTGAAAATAGCCTTGTCCCGTGCCGTGTTTTTGCACGTGGGGTATCGTCTACAAAATTTTAACGAACCTAATTTCTTGATGCTGGGGATTGGTTTCCGGTTTAATGGGAAATATACTGCTTTTTAGAATTGTTTGTATTATACGGGGTGGTAGTGTCGGGATTTTTGGCTAAATTTGTGATATGCCTTTTAGGGGTGTGTTAATATTTAATTAAGTGTATATATGGCATTTACGCATTTTCATGTACATTCTCAGTATTCAATTCTCGACGGGGCTGCGAGTGTGCCCGGGTTGGTGGAGAAGGCGATTGCCGACGGGATGAAAGCGATCTCGTTGACGGATCACGGGAATATGTTCGGGATAAAGTTGTTCTACGATACTTGTCGCAAAAAGGGAATAAAACCTATTTTGGGGGTAGAGGCCTACGTGGCCCGGGTGTCTTTGTATAACAAGGAGAAACCGGTGGACCGTTCGGGAGAGCATTTGATTATCCTGGCCAAGAATCTGAAAGGGTATTTGAATCTGATCAAGCTTTGTTCTACGGCATTCGTGGATGGGTATTATTATCGTCCGCGTATTGATAAGGCTTTGCTGGAGAAGCATCACGAGGGGTTAATTATTTCATCGGCTTGTTTAGGAGGGGAGATTTGCCAGAAGATTATGGCCGGGGATATTGAGGGGGCGGAGGCGGCTGCTTTGTGGTACAAGAATTTGGTGGGGGAGGATTATTACCTGGAGGTGATGAGGCATCCGGCGGAATCGGCCAAGGAGAGAGCGGAAGTTTACGATAACCAAGTGAGATGTAACGCTGAGATTCTGCGTATGGGCGAGAAGTTGGGGATCAAGGTGATTGCCACGAACGATGTGCATTTTTTGAATGCGGAGGATGCGGAGGCGCATGACCTGTTGATCTGTCTGAATACTCGTAAGGATTTGGATGATCCTAACCGGATGCGGTATACGCGGCAGGAGTGGTTCAAGACGACGGCCGAGATGGAAGAGTTGTTCAAGGATATTCCGCAGGTAATCGAGAATACGCAGGAGATTGTTGATAAAGTTGAAGATTATAAACTGGATTCCGATCCGTTGATGCCGGTTTTCCCGATTCCGCCGGAGATAGGTACGGAGGAAGAGTACCGGAAGAAATACACGGAAGAGGATTTGTTCAACGAGTTTACCCGTAACGAGAAGGGTGAGGTCGTTATGAGCGAGGAAGATGCTCAAAAGAAAGTGAAGAAGTTGGGGGGATATGATCGACTTTTCCGTATCAAGTTGGAGGCGGATTATTTGAAGGAGTTGGCGATGAAGGGAGCCGTGCGGCGATATGGTGAGAATATCCCACCAGATATTATGGAGCGTTTGATTTTCGAGTTGCATATCATGAAGACGATGGGTTTTCCAGGGTACTTCTTGATTGTGCAGGATTTTATTCAGGCGGCTCGTGATATGGGGGTGATCGTGGGACCGGGGCGTGGTTCTGCTGCGGGAAGTGCCGTGGCGTATTGTTTGGGTATCACGAATATTGACCCGGTGAAGTATGATTTGCTGTTCGAGCGTTTTTTGAATCCCGATCGTATCTCACTACCGGATATTGACGTTGACTTTGATGATGACGGGCGTCAGCGGGTGTTGGAGTGGGTTACACAGAAATACGGGGCGGATAAGGTGTCGCACATCGTGACTTTCGGTAGTATGGCTGCCAAGATGGCGATTAAGGACGTGGCGCGAGTGCTGAAGTTGGATTTGTCTGAGGCAAACCGGTTGGCAAAGATGGTGCCGGAGACCCCGAAAATTACGTTGAAGAAGGCTTACAAGGAGAATCCTGATCTGGAGAAGGAACGGGAGTCCTCGAACCCATTGGTAGCGAAGACGCTTCATCTGGCAGAGATTTTGGAAGGTTCCGTGCGGCAGACGGGGGTACATGCTTGTGGTATCTTGATTAGTCGTGACCCGTTAACGGAACATATCCCGATTATGCCGACGGAAGGGGAAAGTTTGATGACGACTCAATATGATGGTCACTTCGTGGAACCGATCGGGTTGATCAAAATGGACTTTCTGGGGTTAAGGACGCTTTCGATTATAAAAACTTGTTTGGATAATATAAAGAAATCCCGCCACGAGACGTTGGATATAGATGCGGTTTCGTTGGAGGATAAAGAGACGTTCGAGTTGTTTTCAAGAGGGGATACTACCGGTCTGTTCCAGTTTGAGTCGCCGGGAATGAAAAAGCATTTGAGAGCGTTGAAACCGAACCGTTTCGAGGATTTGGTAGCCATGAATGCCTTGTATCGTCCCGGCCCTATGGAGTATATCCCGGATTTTATCAAGCGTAAACACGGGGAAGCCCCTATTGAGTACGATCACCCGATGATGGAACCTTACTTGAAGGACACGTATGGTATTACCGTTTACCAGGAGCAGGTGATGTTACAGTCTCGCGCATTGGGTAATTTTACCCGGGGTATGTCGGATACTCTTCGTAAGGCAATGGGTAAGAAGCAGATTGATACGATGAATCAGTTAAAGACTCAATTTATCGAGGGATGTAATAAGAACGAGGAGTTCGTGAAGGGATGCAAGGAAATGGGGAAGGAGGTCAACCCGTTGGTTGATAAAATTTGGGGGGACTGGGAGGCGTTCGCTTCGTACGCATTCAATAAATCGCATTCGGTTTGTTATGCTTATATCGCTTACCAGACAGGATTCCTGAAGGCTCATTATCCAGCCGAGTTTATGGCGGCCAACTTGAGTTGTAACCTGTCGCAGATTGAGAAGGTTACGGTCTTTATGGATGAGTGTAAGCGAATGGGGTTGAGCGTGCTGGCACCGGATGTGAACGAGTCGGATGATGATTTCACGGTGAACCACAAGGGGGATATTCGTTTCGGGATGGCCGGAATCAAGGGCGTTGGCGAGGCTGCCGTGCATTCGATTATCCGGGAACGGAATGCTAACGGGGTTTACAAGGATCTTTTCGATTTCTTCGAACGTTTGGATTACAAGACGGTGAACAAAAAGACGTTGGAGAATTTGATTACCGCGGGAGGGTTGGATAGTTTCGGGTTGGATCGGTCGCAGTATTTCTATATGCCTGACGGGCACACGACATTTCTTGAAAATCTGGTGAATTACGGGCAGAAAAAGCAACAGGATAGTTTGATGATGCAGGCGACGCTGTTCGGGGGAATGGATGAATATGACGTGAAAAAGCCTACTATTCCTTTGTGTGAACCTTGGACGGACGTGGAGAAGGCACGTAAAGAGAAGGAATTGATCGGTATATACCTAACTTCTCACCCGTTGGATTCGTATAAATTAGAGATCAAGGCGATTTGTACTCCTTTGGAGAGTCTGAGCAGTGATTTGAGTTCTTACAAAGACCGGGATGTGACTATTGCAGGTATTATTGTTGCCATGCGAGAGGGAAAAACGAAGAAAGGGAATGATTTTGGTATTTTGACGATCGAGGATTTCACCGGTTCTTATGAGTTACCTTTCTTCGGAGAGGATTATATCAAGTTCCGGAATTATTTTATTCTGGAGACGTCGATCTACATTAAAGGTAGAGTGCAGGAAAAGAAGTGGGGTGGGGCCGGGGAATTGACTTTTAACGTGCAGAGCATGGATTTGCTGAGCGTTATCAGCGAGAACCTGATTCGCTCGATTACGTTGCAGGTAGACGTGGAAAAGCTGACGCACGAGCTTGTGTTAGAGATACATAACCAGTTTGTGAACGAGAAGGGTGATCTCCCGTTGAATTTTATTTTGTATGACGGGACGGGACACCGGGTGAAGATGTTTTCAAGAACCTGTAAAATAGGGCGTTCGAGAGAATTATATGAATATTTTGAAAATAATGATGCTATTAAAATGAAAATTAATTAATTTCGCCATGTCAAAGCGTTGGATCATGGCGGAACTTAATCCAACGCTTTTAGCATGAATATTATTATAAACTTTAAAGATAGAAGTATGGCTATTGCAGTTAATGATTCAAATTTCGAGGAAGTTGTGCTAAAAGCAGAAGTTCCTGTCCTTGTAGATTTCTGGGCAGAATGGTGTGGACCATGTAAAATGATGTTACCCATCGTGGAAGAGATCTCTAAAGAGTTCGAAGGTAAGTTAGTGGTTGCTAAAGTGAACGTGGATGAAGGTTCTGCTGCCGCTAAGTATGGTATTCGTAACATCCCGACAATTCTTTTCTTTAAGAATGGCGAGGTTGCTGACAAACAAGTAGGAGCAGTACCTAAAACGACTTTGGTTTCTAAAATCAATGCACTGCTTTAAAATATAAAACCGCCAAACGGCGGTTTTTTATTTATATTCCTGTAACTTACAAGGCCGTAAGTTCAACTTGTAACGCTTGCCGTAAGCGACGACTTAATAGAGAAGATATCCGACCACTCCCGCCGCAATGATCATGAGAATCGGGTCCATTTTGAATTTGAAGGTGGCAATGAAGGCTATGGCGAAGATAATATAGCTTTTGTAGTCCACGAAGTTTTGTTTGTTCATCAATAACAATGCTGCTGCCCCGATAAGTCCTAAAACAGTGATTTTTAAACCTTGCATGGCCATTTCCACGTATTTATTGTCCCGGAACATGAAAAAGAATTTGGAGATCGTGATCATGATGATCAGGGAAGGAAGGCTGACAGCAATCGTGCAGATGGCTGATCCCCAGATGCTACCTGTTGCCGTGTAACCGATGTAAGTGGCGGTGTTGAAGGCAATGGGGCCGGGCGTGCTTTGCGAAATGGCCACGATGTCCGTGAAGTCGGCCACGCTGATCCAGTTGTGGGTTTCCACGACGTCATGTTGGATCAACGAGAGCATGGCGTAACCACCCCCAAAACCGAATAGGCCGATTTTGAAGAAGGTGATGAAGAGGCTGATATAGAGATCGAGTTCTGACATATTTTAGAGTTTGTGGGTAATTTTGCCGTAGAGTAGGCCGCCTAGGATTGCGGCGATGATGATGTATATGGGTGAGAGGTTGAGTAACCAGACGAGTAGGGCGGCAATCACCGGGAAGATGATGGTTTTGCGGGTGACTCCTGCCGATTTACCCATTTTGTATAAAGGAGCGGCGATGAGAGCCACGACTGCCGGACGGATGCCTTTGAATACTCGTTCTACTCCAGGATTGTTTTTGAAATCCGTGAAAATGATGGCGATTAACAGGATCACGATGAAAGAGGGGAGGATGGTTCCGAGGCTGGAAAAAATAACCCCTTTAATTCCTCGTGCCTTGTAACCCACGAAAATAGCCGTGTTCAGTGCAATCGGTCCGGGGGCAGATTGGGCTATTGCCATCATCTCCACGAATTCGTTCTCTTTTAGCCAACCTTTTTTATCCACGACTTCTTGCTGGATGAGTGGTATCATTGCGTAACCACCTCCCAGCGTGAAAGAACCGATCTTGAAAAACGAGATAAATATTTGCCAGTATGAAGCCATAATTTTGCATTATATATCAGTGGCAAAGGTACGATTTCCCGACTAAAATTCTTAATATTGTAGTGTTGAAAACAGTGCAGATGCGTTAAAACTTTATTGATTTTTGGAATGAGAGTTTAGGCCTTTGTGCAGTCTCTGGTGAAGAAAATACGAACTTGATGACTAATGTATGAAAAAAAGTACGAAAAAAAAGATAATCGTTGTTTTGGGCGTGTTCGTGGGCGTCGGCCTGATCGTGTGGTTCGGGATTTTCCGAAAAGTGGGGAGGTTTGATACTTTGCAGGCAGTACCCGTGGATGCAGTCTTTAAGGTGAATATTGTGTCTGTAAATAGCGTGCATGAACAGTTACACCGGAATTTTATTTGGAAATCGTTGAAAAATTATCCCTATTTTGAGGAATATCATTCAAATTTGCAATACGTGGATTCCTTGGCGAATGCCTATCCTAAGTTGAAAAGGATATTAACTGATCGTCCGGTAACTATTTCATGTCATCAGGTGGGGTTGAATAAATACGATTTCCTGTACGTTTGTGATTTGGGGAAATTGAACGTGATTCAGGTGTTTGAAACGTTACTGCTGAAATTGGTGCAGGATGATGAGATAAAAATAAAGACCATCAAGGACCCGAATGGGGAGATCCGTGAGATTCGCTGGGCTGACTGGCGATTCTTTTTCACGATTAAGGATAATCTGCTGATCGGTTCATCGTCTCATGCTCTAGTGGCTCGCTCTCTGGCTCGGTGTAAGACGAACAAGGAGGTGCAGGAAGTGGTGGTTTCGGGGGATATAATGCTTGATCTTGATCATAGGCAGTTGGGAAAATGGGTTACTTCGGTCATGGAGGATTCGGCAGTGGCGGATGAATTTTCATTGTTGAAAAATACTCGTTTGATGATGCAATTGAATGATAAATCTCTTCGTTTTGTCGGGGAAACGAGGCCTGATCCTAATAAGTATTCTTTGTTGGATGTAGTTAGTTTTCTGGAAGGGGGTTCTTCTAACTTGGAGACGATCGCGGTTGAAAATACGGCAGCTTATGTCTCTTTTTGTTTTCCTTCTTTCAAGGAGGCGGAAAATTTGCTGTTGGAGAATTATAAGGTGAATGACCTGCAATCTTATACAGAAATGAAAAGATCGCTGGATCGGTTGAATAAATTTTTGAATATAGATGTGCTGGAGGTGTTTACATCTTGGATTGGTGGGGAGGTAGCAATTATCAAACCCCGTTTGGAGAACGATCAAAAGGCAGATCATATCGTATTGGCGATACGATCAAAAGAGATTCATTTGGCCAAGGATCAAATGGCTTATCTGGCCGAACAGATTCAATGGAGAACTCCTATCCGGGAAAGAGTCATGGAGTTTAACGGGCATACGATTCATTATTTCCGGTTAAAAGGTTTTTTCCAGCTTTTCTTCGGGGGAATGTTCGAACGGTTTGAACGACCTTATTATACATTTTTGGGTGATTATGTCGTTTTTAGTAATTCTCCTGCCACGCTTGCCGAGATGATTAAAGAGTATGTGCTGGGCAACACGTTGGAGAATGACGAGAAACATAGGCGTTTAAAAGGGCAGTTGGGAAGTAGGAAGAACGTGTTCGGTTACGTGCAGACGCCCAATACATACGAGTATTTATATGATTCTTTCAAGGCAGGTTCCCAAGAAAGTCTGGAGAAGAACAGGGGGGCATTTTTGAGTTTTGAAACGATCGGTTTCTCGTTATCTAAGGAGAGGGGAGTTTTTGAGACTCAGATTATAGCGAATTATAATGATAAGGCTCCCGAGGAGTACAGGATGCGAGAGTTGAATCGTCAATTTGAGAATCAGATAAATAAGATCGAGGCAGGTTTTTATTATCCCGTGATTCCCGATAGCATTGCGGTGAGTGATCAAGGGTATTACGAGTGTGAGTCGGAACAGGCTATCTTCAAGGGGGCGTTGAAAAACGGGGAACCGGATGGCGTGTGGTACGTGTTTAATGTTGCGGGAAAGTTGCTCGGGCAACTCCCGTATGGAGACGGAAAGATAGACGGGGTTGCTCCGTTCTTCTACGAGAACGGGGATTTATTGGCTCAAGTGACTTATAAGAACGGGTTGATCGCAGGGTATAAGGAATTTTTCCTGGATGGCACGCTCCGTGCGGAGATCGCATATCGGAAAGGAGTACGGCATGGTACGGCAAAGTTTTATTATAATACCGGGCACTTGTTCTGTGAAGGACGTTACAAAAAAGGGCGGCAGACCGGGAAATGGCGGTATTATAAGGTAACAGGGGAAAAACTGGACTAATCTCTCGATTTATGATTTCTGATTGGATGATTCTTGTCTATGGGTTAGCACGTTAAGATTGTTTTTTAAGAGTTTTACGAGCGAGTCTCTCATTTGAATGAAACGAGGCATGTTTTCCGGGGATATCGGTTCCTTGGGAGGCGAACTCATTTTTAGGGGATTGATGGGAGTTCCGTTTTTATATACCCGGAAGTCCAGGTGAGGACCTGTTGCCAATCCTGTACTACCGACATACCCGATGACGTCCCCTTGCTTTACCCGTTTTCCCGGTTGGATACCTTTGGTAAATTTGGAAAGGTGCATGTAGGTTGTGGTGTACACGCTGTTGTGTTTGATTGTCACGTAGTTTCCACCACCGTTGGCTTGATAGGCTTTTTTCACGACAACGCCATCCCCGATGGTATGTACTTCCGTGCCTGTCGGGGCTGCATAGTCTACGCCATGGTGAGCCCTGTATCTTTTCAATACCGGGTGGAATCGGTTGTTGGAGAAACCCGAAGAGATGCGGGAATATTTTAACGGGGCCTTTAAAAAAGTTTTTTGCAGGCTGTTCCCGTCTTCATCAAAATAGGCTAGTTTTTCGTTTTGTTCAAAAGGGATGGCATAGAAGTCTTTACCGGAGTTGGTGAAAATGGCAGCTTTCACGTTAAAGTCTTGTAAAGGTTTGTCTTCCACGTATGATTGTTCGTAAAGAACCCGCACGGAATCACCTTTGGCGATGCCATAGAAGTCAATGCTCCAGGCGTATATATCAGATAGGGTGACAGCTAGCATGGGATCTGTTTGGGCATCGACCATGGCATTCCATAGATTGGAGTTTATAATAATATTGGCCATTTTCTCTTTGGTTGTGATGTCTTTTTTGCCCACGTAAATATCTGCGGTTTCCTTGAAATCTATGACGACGTATTCTAAGGCATTTTTTTCGTAAATGAAAAATTCCGGGGTGTGAAGACTATCTTGTGCCAAGAAAAGAGTGTAGTTTTGACCTCTTCTGATACTTCGTACGTCAAAGACATCCTTACAGCGTTGGGAGATTTCATGGATCTTGGCTGGTGATACCTTGTACTTGGAAAGGATTAGAGAGAGATTCTCATTTTTCCCCACAGTACCCTCTTCTATAATAAATTTTTCATCAGGGATACCGTATTTGTAATGAATTTGTTGTTGTTCGGTCGTGTCAATAACTTCCTCTACCGCACTGGCTTCTAATATCGCCTCCTTATTTCCTCTGTTGCTGGGCCAAAAGATAATAATACCTAATACGAGTCCTATGGCTGCCCAGATCCAAATCCATTTCGTTTTTTTCATCTTTTCCGTTTGATTCCTAATGTTCACTCAAAATCCGGGATGCAAGTTAGGGGATTCCTCTTGAAACTGCAACAGGGGAGGGATGTTTTTTTATCCACATGATTTTCAAAGTGTGAAAAGATTCTTAATACCGTTATTAATAAAAAGTTAAAGTCATATTTTTGGTATTACTCCTATTTGTATTTTACTATTTTTGACAAAACACAAGATAAAAAAATGTTCCTGATTTTTTTGGGGGTATTTGTTTTTGAAGTGATGATGTAAAAATTGAAAATGTTATTTTCTTCTGAAAATACAAGATGGAGATTAATGTAATTTAATGTAGAACAAATTATTAATGAATTTGAATGTCTTAAAAATTTCATAAAGTTGATTTTTGAATAACACTAAATTGTTTTTGGAACGTCTTTTTATAAAGTTTATACGTGTTGTTGTAAGCAATATTAATTTTTAATAACAAGTTTATGGAAGAGTCAATTGTAAAAGTCGAACATTTGTCACATCGTTACAGCATCCAATGGGCTGTAAGAGACATTAGTTTCGAGATTCCCCGGAGAGGGATTTATGGGTTGCTGGGGTCTAATGGAGCCGGAAAGTCAACCACGATGAATATTATTAGTGGGGTTATTAAACAAACCGAAGGGCAGGTTTTTATCAAGGGTATTGATGCCCGTAAGAGACCGGTTGATGCGAAACGTCATATCGGTTTTTTACCGCAGAAACCACCTTTGTATGGTGATTTGACGGTGGAAGAGTATTTGATTCACTGTGCAAGATTGCGTTGGGTGGCTGATAAGGATATTATTCCGGCAGTGGATGAGGTGTTGGCAAAATGTGGTATTACTCATTTTCGTAAACGTTTGATCAAGAATCTATCCGGTGGATATCAGCAACGGGTTGGTATTGCCCAAGCCATCGTTCATAAACCTGATCTGGTTATCTTTGACGAGCCGACAAACGGTTTGGACCCGAATCAGATTATGGAAGTCCGTCACTTGATCCGTGATATTGCCAAGGATCGTACCGTGATTCTTTCTACCCATATTTTGACAGAAGTGCAGGCTGTTTGTGATCATATCTTGATGATCGAGGAAGGTAAGCTGGTGTTTATGGGAACAGTGGATGAATTTGACAATTATATTATCCCGAATTCTCTTTATGTTTCAATGGTAGATCCTCCTCTTGCCGATGAGTTGGCAAAGATAGAGGGAGTTCTTGGTGTGGAGGAGTTGGGAAACCGGAATTTCCGTATTCGTTTTACAGAATCACAAGAGGTTATTGACCAGATCGTGAAACTAAGCGCCGCTAACGATTGGCGTTTGTCTGAGGTTCGGGTGGAGAAGAGTTCCCTCGATAATATATTCGCAGAATTATCTAAGAAAGCACATTAAAAAATCGGATTATGTTTAAAATGATATATAATATAGCGAGGACGGAATTGCAAATGTTATTCTATTCTCCTGTGGCGTGGTTAATTTTAGTCGTATTTGGAGTTCAATCGGGAATGCTTTTTGCCGATCAGTTGGCACAACTTGTGAGTTCTCAAGAAATGGGATATAATGTTTCTGGATCTACAATTACTATTTTTGCCAGCAATTGGGGAGGGGTTTTCACCACGATGCAAAATTACCTGTATTTCTATATTCCTCTGTTGACCATGAGTTTGGTAAGTAAAGAGTTAAGTAGCGGATCTATCCGTTTGCTGTATTCTTCTCCGATTACGAATACCCAGATTATCGTGGGAAAATTCTTCTCTATGATGATTTACGGTCTTATCATGATCGGAATCTTGTTCTTGATCACTCTTTGTAGCTGGGCTGTCGTTAAGGATTTTGAATTATCCATGGTACTTACCGGTTTATTGGGTTTGTATTTATTGATTTGTGCTTATGCGGCTATCGGTATTTTCATGTCCAGTTTGACTTCTTACCAGATCGTGGCGGCTATTGGTACATTTGTCGTGTTGATGGTATTGAGCATGGTTGGCGGATGGTGGCAGGATTATGATTTTATCCGGGATGTGACTTACTGGCTGTCCATGCCTGGCCGAAGCGGTAAGTTTATTGCCGGTTTGATTTGTAGTGAAGATGTCCTTTATTTTGTTATCGTGGTTTGTCTTTTCTTGGCGTTAACGATTATTCGTTTGAATTCGGTTCGTCAGAAAATCCGTTTTGTGATCACTTTAGGGAGAAATATCGGTGTTATTTTCTTGGCTTGTTTCTTGGGTTATTTGTCTGCACTTCCGCAGTTGAAGCTTTATCACGATGCAACGTCAACGAAAATGAACACGTTGACCCCGAATAGTCAGGATATCGTGGCGAAGTTGGATGGTGGAATGACAATAACCACTTACATCAATGCTCTTGATCCGGGAGCATCTTGGTATGCTGCTCCTTATTTCCTGAAACCGGATATGGAGCGTTTCGAGCAATATTTACGTTTCAAACCGGATATGAAGTTGAAATACGTGTATTATTATGATACCACGTCGAATCCCATGTTGGACAGAAGATTCCCCAATGCTACGCTTCGCGAGAAAATGGTAGAGGTTTGTAAGATCTACGGTTTGGATTCCAACAAGTTCATGGCACCGGAAGAGATTCGGAAAATCATAGATTTGTCAGGAGAGAATAATACATTCGTGCGTCAGATTGTTCGTGATAATGGTGAAAAAGCGTGGTTGAGGATATATAATGATATGCAACGTTTTCCGAGCGAAAAAGAGATTTCTGCCGCTTTCAAACGGATGGTGATGGATCTTCCGAAAGTCGGATTCGTGGAAGGGCACGGAGAACGCAGTTATTCTGGTGGTAAAGACCGTGATTATAGTGCGTTTGCTAATGATAAGGGTTTCCGTTATGCTTTGGAAAATCAAGGGTTTGATGTGGCAAAAGTTACCATGGATCAGCAAGTGCCTGAAGATATTAATATTATCGTGATTTCTGATATGCGCGAGTGGTTTACTCCGGAGCAGGAGGCTAACTTACAACAGTATATTGACCGGGGAGGTAATTTGTTCATCTTAGGAGAACCGAAACGTAGAGACGTGATGAATAATTTATTTGCCAAGTTCGGTTACGAGATGACAACAGGTGTACTAGTTAAGAGAGATACAAACCTGCAGGCTGATGTGATTCTTTCTTACCCGACGAAAGAGGCTGATAGTATTGCTTATGATTTTGGGACGATGCGTAATCGTCGTATGGTTATCACGACACCTAGTACCGCTGGATTGGAGCAAATTGCCGATAAGGGTTACACGGTGACGAATATGTTTAAAACTGACACGATCGGTGTTTGGAATGAATTGGAGACGACAGACTTTATTGATGATACCGTGCGTCTGAATCCGGCTATCGGCGAGGTAGAGAAGATCTATAATACTGTGGTTGCGTTGTCTAGAAAAGTGGGTAATAAGGAACAGAAAATTATTTTGACCGGTGATGCGGATTGTATCAGCAACGGGGAGTTCGGACGAAGAGTTCTGGGAGTCCGGACTGCAAACTTCTCGTTGATTACCGGAAGTTTCTTCTGGATGTCGGATAATGAAGTTCCTATTGATGTGAGACGTCCCGCACTTCCGGATGATAAAGTGTACGTAGAAAAAACCGGAAGCAAAGTGATTAAATGGTCGTTCATGATCATACTGCCTCTGTTGCTAGCGGGAATAGGTGTTTTCTTGTGGATTCGTAGAAAGGGAAGATAAAAGATACTGAAGTTTATGATCGGGTGATAGTGAATCTCTCGATCATAAATTGTAATGGTATTAAAAAAGATTCTATAATTTAGATAGTTAAGAGAATTAAAATATGTATATTTGTAAGGATGTACATTTTTAATTTTCAATTTCAATTTTTAATTCATATAGGATGAGCTTTAAAATAGACAAACAGACGTTGGACGATCTGGCCATTTTCGGTAATAACCGGACGAAATCTGTTTATGATATTTTCAACCGAACCCGTACACGAGGAGGTGCGAAAATTCTTGAAGAGATGTTCTTGTATCCTCTATCGGATGCAGACCAGATAAATGAGAGAAGTGACGTGATTCGTTATTATCGTGATATTGAAGCAGAGTTCCCGTTTCGTGGAGAGATTTTTGACACGATGGAATTCTATTTGGGTAATACAGACAGGCGTACACAGTTGATGACGCAGGATAACACGTTAGGACGGAAGTTTAAGAATCTCGTTGGGACGGATACAGAGTATACCCAAATCCACAACGGAATTGTTTGTTGTATAGAGTTGTTGAATACATTGGATGCTTTCTTGAAGAACTCCAAGGCAGATGCCGATAACAAGACAATAGCAGAGTTGACGGCTAATTTACGAGGGTTGCTTGGTAACGAGAAGTGGTCTTGGTATGTTTTCGAGAAGGGAAAGAAGAAACTGGGGTACGAGCAGGCGGTTGTTTACGATCGGGTGTTGCGTTTCGAGGAACGGGATAAGCTGATGAAAATTTTGTATTACGTTTACTTGCTGGATGTTTACATGGCGGTGGCCAACGTGGCGAAAGAACGTGGTTTTGTTTTCGCAAAAGCTCATCCAAATGATAAAAACATGTTGGTTATGAAGGGGATGTTTCATCCTTTTCTCACGAAACCTGTCGGTAACACGATTGCTGTAGACGAGAACAGTAACGTGATTTTTTTGACAGGAGCAAATATGGCCGGAAAGTCGACTTTTATGAAGACTTTTGGTATTACGGTTTTCTTGGCTCACGTGGGCTTTCCTGTCCCTGCGAAAGAAATGGAGTTTTCAGTTCAAAACGGGATGTTCACGACGATTAACTTACCGGATAATTTGAGCATGGGATATAGCCATTTCTACGCTGAGGTTTTGAGAGTGAAGAAGGTGGCGCAACAAGTTAGACAAACCCAGCATTTGATCGTGGTGTTTGACGAGTTGTTCCGCGGTACGAACGTGAAAGATGCTTACGATGCGACTGTTGCGGTGACGGAGGCTTTTGCTGGGATCCGGAATTGCACGTTTATCATTTCGACTCATATTATAGAGGCGGGAGAGGTACTCAAAGAAAAGTGTGATAATATTAATTTCGTTTATTTGCCTACCAAGATGGAGGGAAGTAAGCCTATTTATACTTACACGCTGGCCCCCGGTATCACGGATGATCGTCATGGTATGATGATCGTGAATAACGAACATATTATTGAAATCATTAAAAATGGAGAAGCATGAGTTTTGAGACAGATAAACAGACCCTAGATGATTTGAATCTTCTGGGAAAATACAAGAATAATTCCGTTTACAGTTTGTATGTCGGGACAATTACCCGGGGAGGTGAGCGAAAGATGGAGGATATGTTCTTGCATCCGTTGACTGATGCAAGGTCCATCAACGAGCGTTCTGCCGTGTTCCGTTATTTCAAAGATCATGATTTTGGTTTCCCTTTCGAGAAAGATGAGTTTGATGTTGTGGAACAATATATTGCCGGGGCCAGTGGAAAACGTGCTTTTATGAATATACTGCAAATTATGCGGGCAAAAGCAATGTTTTATATCAGTCATGATCCGGAATTCGGGATTATTCGGGATCGTATCGTGACATCGATTGAATTTTTCCGGAAGGCCCGGACTTATTTTGACGAGTTGGGACGTGATGTGGCCGGGAATCCTTTCCAGAAGATTGCCGAATGCGGGAAAATGTTATTAAATGATAGTCGGGTGACGAAGTTGTTGGAGAATTCTCGTCGGGGAAATCCCGGTTTGATGGATATGATCTTTTTTGATCGGAATTTGCGCTGTATCTGTCACAAGAATTTCAAGGAAATCATTGAGTTATTGCAGGAGATTGACGTGAACGTGGTGGTAGGTAGTGTGGCTCGAGAGAAAAAATTCTGTTTTGCAGAAGCGGCTGATGACGGGGAAATTCTAGTTGCCGTGAAGGGATTGCACCACCCTCGTATTGATGGAGCGATTTCGAATGATTTGGAGGTGACCGCAACGAAGAATGTGTTCTTCCTGACAGGTGCTAACATGGCCGGAAAGTCCACGTTGATGAAATCTTTCGGTATTTCAGTATACTTGGCCCATATGGGATTCCCCGTGGCGGCAACTTCCATGCAGTTCCGAATTCAGGATGGTATGTACACGTCTATTAACGTACCGGATAATATTAATTTGGGTTACAGTCATTTTTACGCTGAAGTTCTTCGTGTGAAAAAGGTTGCTATCGAGGTAAGTCGTGATAAACGTTTGGTTGTGATCTTTGACGAGTTATTCAAGGGTACGAACGTGAAAGATGCTTTTGATGCGACTTTAGCTGTTACGGAGGCAATTGCCGAAAGGAAGAATTGCGCATTTATGGTTTCTACCCATATTATCGAGGTGGGACAAGAACTTGGGAAACGTTGCAATAACGTGACTTTCGAGTATCTTCCGACCGTGATGAAAGGTAAGTTACCGACATACACGTATAAGTTGGAATCGGGTATCACGAGTGATAAACACGGTATGATTATTATTAATAACGAGAAGATTATCGAGATTATTAAAGGTGAGGTTGCTTCTTAGTCTGGTAAAGATTTCAGAATAAATATTGATCCCGGGAATAGTAATTGTTCCCGGGATATTTTTTGTTCGTAATTATAAATTGATTTCTATTCGTTTTTTTACTTTTAATGTGATTATATTTGTGTTCGTCAAAACGTAATGCAAGATAGATGTTGAATGAAATTGAGGTTGGCTTGATCTGTTTATCAGAGAGAAAGAAGTTTAAAGAGGTGTACGAAGAGTATTTTACCGCTTTGAAGTATTTCGCCATGCGTTATGTGAAGGATGAGGAGGTGGCCTGTGATTTGTTGCAGGATGTTTTTGTCAAATTGTGGGAGAAGGGGGATCGGTTCGAGAACGAGATGCAATTGAAGACTTATCTGTACCGGGTTGTCCGGAATCATTGCTTGACTTATATTCGGGATACCCAAAGGAAAGAGAAACGTATGGTGGGTTTCGAGGTGGAAGAGACAGAGGAATCGTTCGTACACCAGATGATTGAGGCCGAGATTTACGCTTTGATAAATGATATTTTCGAGGAACTCCCGGATGCTTGCAGGAATGTTTATATGAAGAGTCTGGAGGGTAAGAGTCACAAGGAAATTGCGGAAGAATTGCATATCGCAATCACAACAATTAAAAAGCACAAGACGAATGCAAATAATTATCTGCGAGAGCGTTTGAAGGGGCTGTTGTGCTTTATGATGTATCTGGGGATCTAATCATCATAAATTTTTTGAGAAAAAAGTACTTTTCGAGGTACTACCATTTTTACTTTTTGGAGTTCTTAGTAAAAGTGATAGTAAGAGATGATCATTTGTTGATTGTTAAGGAAGAGAGAATGATGATAAACAAAGAGATTGAAAATTTAATAGTTAAGGCTCTTTTCAAAGAGATTACGGACGATGAACAGCGACAGTTGGACGAGTGGTTGAACGTGTCTGAAGGTAATCGTATTTTCTTTGAACGCTTACATTCGGAGGGGTATCTGAAAGGAGCAATTGGGGATCGTAACCGAGCATTGAGAGAGGAGAGTTGGAAAAGGTTGGAGAGAAGGACTATTGGTGAAAAAGGCCGGAAGATACGTTTGCTTGTGTTGCGGGTTGCCGCTATGTTGGCCTTACCTTTATTGGTGGGGGGTGTTATGTGGTATATGTCTGAGCGTTGCGGGTTGGATTTGCCTTTAGCTAATCAAAAAATTAAGGTAGGAGGGTCGAAGGCCGTGGTTACTTTATCAACCGGAGAACAGTTGTCGTTTTTCGGGGATACAACTGTATGTGTGAATGATGGGCTGGCAACGTTGGTTAACACGAAAGATACGTTGAATTTCATGAAAAGTAATCATCCTGTTGTTGCTGATAATAGTTATAACGTGATTCAGATTCCGCGGGGGGGGGAGTATATCGTGCGTTTGGAGGATGGAACAACTGTTTATTTGAATTCAGAGTCCGAGTTGAGAATTCCGGTACATTTTGGGAAAGGCGAGAGATTGGTTTGGTTGACCGGAGAGGCTTATTTCAGCGTGAAACATGAGAAAGATCGAAAGTTTGTTGTAAGAACGAACAAGGCGGATATAGCCGTGTTGGGTACAGAGTTCGGGGTAAGAGTTTATTTGGAGGAAGATGAATTGCTGACCACGCTGGTAAAAGGTTCCGTTGAGGTAAAGAGTGATCATGATATACACAGAATTGTTCCCGGTGAGCAGGCTAAAGTGGATAATATGGGGAAAATTGAAGTCCGGGAGGTGAACGTGGATGAGTTTGTGGCTTGGAAATCAGGACGAGTTGTATTCGTGAATGCTCGTTTGGAGGATATTATGGATGAATTACAGCGGTGGTATGATTTTAATGTTTTCTATTCATCTCCGGAATTGAAAGAGTTACGTTTCACGATGGATATTATGAAATATAAGGAGGTTTCAGAGATATTTGAGTTGATGGAGAAGATTAAAAAAGTATCATTTAGCGTGAATGGAAATAATGTAATATTAAAATAAAAAGAGAGTGATACCGCAAATATCACCCCCTTGTAAGTCTTTAACAGACTAATGTAAAATCTAAGTACAAAGTTATGGAATTTAATTAAAAGAAAAAAGGAAAAGCTAAGCATTTCTGCCGCAAACAGAAAGACTCGAAAAAGAGAAAAACAGACTAATGTAAAATCAAACAAATTATCTTTATGAAAAAAGAACGCAAGTGTTTCGGGGTTATTCCCCGGTGGCTATGCCATTTACTACTATCGGTGAAGATTGTACTGGTTTCAGTATCGTTTTCATTCGCGCAACAGAACACGGATCGGGTGAATCTTGACATGAAGAATGCTTCGTTGTCGGAAGTATTTGATGAGATCAAGCGCCAGACAAAATTGAGTTTCATGTTCAGTAATGATGACGTGAAACATTTGCAACGGAAAAATTACGTGATTAAGAATGCAACGCTTGATGCTGCTTTGAAACAATGTTTGGAAGGCTCCGGGCTGGAGTATGAATTAACCAGTAATCAAGTCGTTATTATTCGTAAAGCGGCCGTGAAGACTGAGAAGATAGAACGGGTGACGTTATCCGGGGTGGTGAAAGATCAGAAGGGCGAGACTCTACCGGGAGTTACCGTTATGATCAAGGGAACCACGTTGGGAGGAACGACGGATGTAGATGGGAAATATGCTTTGACAGTGCCTCTTTCAGATGCTATGGTTTTGGTCTTTTCTTTTGTTGGAATGGAAACTCAAGAAGTTACTTATAAGGGGCAGGGCAAGATTGACGTGACATTAGCCCCTTCCGTGACGGAAATGCAAGAGGTTGTGGTCACTGGTATCTTTACTCGAAAAGCAGAGAGTTACACTGGGGCTGCTAGAACCGTGAAGGCCGAGGATTTGGCAAAGGTGGGTAATATGAATGTACTCTATGCATTGAAAAATATTGATCCCTCTTTTCAAGTGATTGAAAGTAATCAGTTCGGTTCTGATCCGAATCGGGTTCCGGAGATACAGATGCGAGGCGCTTCTAGTTTTACGGATATGAAGGATAAGTATCAGACAAATCCTAACCAACCGCTTTTTATCGTGGACGGGTTTGAGCAGACAATCGAAAAAGTGATGGATATGGATATGAATCGGGTGGAATCAATCACGACATTGAAAGATGCGACAGCAAAAGCTCTTTACGGTTCTAAAGGAGCGAACGGGGTGGTTGTTATTGAAACGAAACGTCCCGCAATTGGGCAAATGACAGTAAGTTATACGGGTAGTTTAGATATTCAAGCACCAGATTTGAGTAGTTATAATTTGTGTGATGCTTGGGAAAAGTTGGAAGTAGAACGTTTGTCTGGTATATACACGTCTTCTACAAATAATCCTGTCGGGCAGCAACAAAGAGATGAGTTGTATCAAGCATTGAAAAAAGAGGTGGAGCGGGGAGTGGATACTTATTGGTTGAGTAAACCGTTAAGAACTGGGGTCGGACAGAAACATTCTTTAAATTTTGAGGGTGGTGATGAGTTTATCCGTTATAATGTTAATGTTAGTTATAACAATGTGGCAGGAGTAATGAAAGGATCTGACCGTGAGACGTATGGTGGAGGATTTACTTTTTCTTACCGTTACAAGTCGTTACTTTTTCGGGAACAACTTTCTTTGTTACATAATAAAGCAGAAAATTCTCCATACGGGACATTTTCTGACTATGCAAAATTGAATCCTTATTGGAGAACGCATAATGAGGATGGAACAATTCGTGAGATATTGAACCCGATTGAGGTTAGTTTTGGAGATGATCCTATTTATAACCCATTAATAAATAAAACTTTGAATACAAAAGATGTTAGTAAATACACGGATATTACTAATAATTTTTATATCGAGTGGAATGTATTTAAGGATTTGAAGGCTACCGGACGTATTGGTTTTACTTCTCGTACGGATGAATCTGATATTTTTTATCCAAGAGATCACACCATGTTTCGTAAAGAGAATATGACAGATGAAGAATATTTCAAGAGAGGACAATATACCAAGCAAAATGGTAAGATGACAACTTTGACAACGGATGTTGCATTGAATTATTCTAAAACATGGAATGAGAAACACGTGTTATTTGCTAATACGCAATGGAGTCTTGGAGAGACAAAATCGGAATCAGTGACTTTCCAGGCAGAGGGATTTGCTAATGACAAGTTAGATTATATTACTCATGCACAGCAATATTTAGAGGGTGGTAAACCGAGTGGGAGCGAGTCTGTTTCCCGGGAGACGAGTATTTTGGCCTCGGTGAACTATTCGTATGATTCTCGTTATTTGTTTGACGGAAACTATCGGGCGAATGCTTCTTCATTGTTTGGTGCGGATAAGCGTTGGGGACATTTTTGGTCCTTGGGTATTGGTTGGAATATTCATAACGAGAGTTTTATGCAGAATTTCGGGTGGTTGCAGCGATTGAAATTAAGGGCATCTACCGGGTACACGGGATCTCAAAATTTTAATTCTTATCAGGCAATTTCGACATATAAATATTACTCTGATGAGGTGTATGATAATATTATCGGTTCTTACTTGATGAGTTTGGCTAATCCAGACTTACAATGGCAAAAAACACAGGATAATAATGTCGGTTTAGATTTGTCTGTCTTTGGGCGTGTTGATTTGACTTTCGATTATTATATTAAAAATACAAGTAATTTGTTGACCCCCGTGACGCTCCCGCCTTCTGCAGGATTCTCTTCTTACACGGAAAATCTGGGAAAATCACAGAATAAGGGTTTTGAGTTACAAGCAAGTGTTCGGGCAATTAATAACTCTGATCAGGATTTGCATTTGAATGTATTTGCCTCTTTGATGCATAACACGAATAAAATTAAGGAGATTAACGAGGCATTGTCCAGTATGAATGATAGTAAGGATTCCGATAAGGGATTAAATTATGATCAGGATACGAAAGAAAAGACCACGAAACCTTCTGTGAGATATGCAGAGGGGCAATCTATGAGTGCAATCTGGGCTGTACGTTCGTTAGGTATTGATCCTGGAACGGGAAATGAACTTTTCTTGACGAAAGACGGTGATCTCACTTATACTTGGGATTCGGATGATCAGGTCGTATGTGGAGATGAGTTGCCGAAATATACGGGAACATTCGGGTTTAATTTGGACTGGAAGGGATTTTCTGTTAATACGTCGTTCTATTATCGTTTGGGAGGGCAGATGTATAACCAGACTTTGGTTGATAAAGTTGAGAATTGTGATATGAATTATAATGTGGATCATCGGGTATATACAGGAAGATGGACGACTCCCGGACAAAAGGCCGAATTTAAGAAAATGACAGATCCGAATTATTTTACTCGTCCGACTTCTCGTTTTGTTCAAGATTTGAGTGAGTTGCAGATGACGTCGTTGAATATCGGTTATGATTTCAGAAATTGTAAGTTTATGCAGAAGGGGATTATTGAGCGATTGAAGTTATCTTTCTACATGAATGACGTGTTCCGGCTGTCCACGGTGAAGACAGAAAGAGGTACGGATTATCCGTTTGCCCGTTCTTTCTCTTTCCAGTTACAAGCGACATTCTAATTATTGGAGATTATGAATATAAATAATTGTTCTACCAAGTTATGAAGAAAGAGTTTATAAAATATAGTTTACTGGTTTTGGTTTGTTTCAGCATCATTGCATGTAATGACTGGCTGAGCGTGAAACCTAAAACTGAGATGGAAGCAGAAGATTTGTTTTCCACGGAAGCCGGATTTAAAGATGCTTTGGCTGGGGTTTACACGGCAATGACAAAATCTTCCTTGTATGGCCGGGAAATGACATATGGAATTGTTGATGTTGTTGCCCAGCAATGGGGTAGTATAGGTACGAATCATCGTTATGCAAATGCTCTTAAATATGAATACGAAGCTACAAATACAAAACCGATAATTGACACATTGTGGAGTGGCTTGTACAATGCAATTGCTAATGCGAATAGTATTTTAGCTTATATCGATAAATCATCGGTGATTTTTACGGGAGATAACAAACAGATAATAAAGGGAGAGGCTCTAGCATTAAGGGCATTTCTGCATTTTGATTTGTTACGCCTATTCTGCGAGAATGCAAAGAGTACTTCTGATGAAGATGGAATTCCCTATGTAGATGAATTGACCAAACAAGTGACAGTTTCTGTTTCTCCCGCAAAGGTGGTTGAACGGGTTATTCAAGATTTGACCGATGCGGCAAATTGCTTGGCTAATGATCCGGTTTTGACTGGCCGTGAAATCTCAACGAATGAGGATGATGGTTATCTGGTAAATAGGAATTATCATTTGAATTATTATGCCGTGATGGGACTGATGGCTCGTGTTTATATGTATGCTGAAAATACAACAGAGGCTCGTCGATGTGCAATGGTTGTTATTGATGCTCATAAAAATAGAAATGTGTTTCCTTGGGCAGATAAGAATGATGTGTTGAATGAGAAAAAAGAAATTCGGGATAGAACTTTCTCTAGTGAACATCTTTTTGCTTTGAATATTAAAAAATTGACAGATTATATCGAAGGATATTTTATGTCAACAAGCGTACCTTTGTTGACACGTGTTTCACCGGGAACTTTATTTGTAGCTGGTAATGATTTCCGTAGTTTCTTCTTTGAAACTATGAATTATGTGGGAGATGTGCCTTCTAAATTATGGCAAATGGATGGCGTTACGGTGGATGGTCAATTACTTACTCCTAAACGGGATCGGATACCGATGATTCGTTTGAGTGAGATGTATTATATCGTGGCTGAATGTGATAAGGCTACTCCTGCTACTGCTGTGGCTTGTTTGAATGAAGTCCTTGCTAGTAGGGGATATGATGATTCGGAGTTGCTGGACCCTGTTTCCGTGAATAGTGCGGATGCTGTACAAGCTGAGATTTTGAACGAGTATCAACGTGAGTTTATTGCTGAGGGACAGCTTTTCTTTTATCACAAACGGATGAAGGACGAGAGATTGAATGGTTACACGGTGAATTATGTATTCCCGAAACCGGATACTGAGACAGAGTTTGGAAAATAAAAATTAGGAATTATGAGATCGATAATAAAATGTATTTTACCGGTTTTGGCAGGTCTGTCTTTTATGTTAACGGCCTGTGAAAAAGAGGACATTCCCTATTATAGTGATGTGGAACGGATAAATTTTGATTACACGGCAATGGGGTTGTCAAAGGATACGGTTAATATCGCTTATGGTTTTGTGACAGATCAGTACACGAATATTGATTTGGAGTTATTGTTGACGGGATATGCTAAAGACTATGATCGGGTGATCGGTTTGACGATAACGAGTGAAAATGGAGCCGTGGCAGGAACAAATTATGAAATTACAGATAATGTCGTTATGCCGAAAGGTGAGGTTTCAATATCGGTACCCTTGAAAGTATTGCGTTCAGAAGATTTGATGACTACGGGTGCTAAGTCTTTTCTGGTTAAATTAGTTGATTCGGATGATTTAGTGGCTGGGTTAAGAACAACTCTTTTCGTAACAGTTTCAGATGATATTCCAGATGAATGGGTTGGAGATGAAGGATGGATTATGAATCCGATTAGTCAATATTTTGGGAAATGTAGTAAAACAAAGTACCTGTTTGTATACGAGCAATTAGGTGTTTGGGATTTTTCCAGTTGGAGTTATTGGGGGATGATGGGTGATGCGGCAAAATTTACCCCGGCCAAGAGAATCTTGAAGGAAAAATTGGCTGAATACGAGGCTGAGAATGGCCCTCTCGTAGACCCCAAAGAAGGTAGAGTAACTTTCCCGGATTAATTTTAAATGAAAATGTTATGAATAAAAGATTTATAATAGAGATAATGTTATTGCTAGTTGTCATTTCCGGATTGTGGAGTTGTTATGATGACAAAGGTAATTACGATTACAAGAATTTGATTTCTCTACAAATTGATACGTCAGGAATTAAAGCGGAACAAACAGCTTATCAGTTTGAAAATTTCAATGTTCCGGTAGATGTGAAATATGCGGGTGATGAGAAAAATTTATCTTACGAATGGAAGATATACCCGCAGGAACCTAAAAAAGATGATGATGTACAGAAATATGACTCTGCTGTGGTTTTATACACGAAAGCAGTATTCGATACGGTCATATATGAAGTTCCGGGAGCTTATTATTTGACATTGACGGTTACGGATAAAGCTCAGGATTTGAAGGATTATTTCACAATAAAGTTGAATGTGGAAACATTGGTTTCCAGGGGATTGTGTGTGATGGATGAGAAAAATGGACTTTATGATTTGAATATGATCAAGAGTGCTAAGCTATTGACTGATATAACAATAGAAGAAGAACAAGTTTATTATCACGTCTATTCCGGGGTTAATGATACGGAAGTTACAAATGGTAAATTCTTAGGCCGGGGAACGTCTTCTGATAATAATGTACTTTATTTCTTTACGGAAAACGGCGGTTTGAAACTAGATGTAAATACATACGAGATCACGTCTAATGATTTTACTTCTTGGTTCTCTTTCCCGATGAGTGTTACTGCAGCTCCGGGGGCTTATGTGATAACAAGTCGCCCGCTTGAGATGATTGTGACGAATGGTTTAGTTTATGTTTGGGATCATATGTCAATGGGGGTTACTACTTTTGGCGACCGTTTGGATGGGGATTATGAGGCAGCTCCTTATTTACCGAATATATCGACAAGTTCTTTTTCATCCGTGATTTTTGATATGAAGAATAAACGTTTTGCTCCTATTAATCAATTTGGTTCAAACGTGGGAACTTTTGAGTCTACTTTAACGGGTGAATTCGATTTGAATGATATTGGTTCAACGAAAGAATTGAAATTTATGGAGAATGGTTTTAATTCTTACACGTATGCTGTTTTCTATGACACGGAGACTTCCGGTTATTCGTTGTATGTGATGGATTTCTCAGGCACGACAGCAACACCTGTTAAGAAATATTCTATGGCGGAGTGCGAAGGTTTAACAGAGAGTTCCCTTTACACTTTTGGAAACCAAGGGAATGTTTGTTTCTATGCATCTGGTAGTGATTTATATCAATACAAATATGCATCGACGAATAAGGGTGCAGTGGTTCACTCGTTCAGTGGAGAGACAATAACAGGCGTTGAAGTATTTAAGAATTCGGGACATGCTAAAGATGGTAAATTATTGATTGTTTCTACCGAGTCTGGTGGTGAGGGGAAGGTTTATTTGGTAGACTTTAATGAGTTAACTGGAGCTATTACCGGGGGAACAACCGATCCGTATACCGGTTTTGGTAGAATTGTTGATGTATTGTATAAAGAATAAAGGATAAAAACTTCCCGATAAACATCGGGGAGTAAAAATGTATGGATCAACGTATGAAAAAGATTAGATTATTAGGGACCGGGATCAGTATTTGTTTATTGACAATGTTTGTTTCTTCGGTGAACGCCCAAAAGTATAAATCAGTGTTTAAAAACCTAACTTGGGAACAGGTGGCAGAGCAAGCGCAGAAAGAAGGAAAGATTGTGTTGGTGGACGCTATGCGAAAAGCTAGAACACCGGAAGATCAGAAAAAACAAGATGCTGCGGAACGCAAATTGTTTTCAACTCCTGAAATCATGGATTTTTGTAATCAGCACGTGATTGCAATCCATATTGATATGGGTTCCGAGGCTGGACAGGCGTTTGCTCCTAAATTAATGATGAATATGTACCCGACGTATGGTTTTTTCATGCCTAACGGGGATATTCTTGGGGTGGTAAGTCCTTATCTTTTGGCGCAAAAACCGGAAAAATTCGTGGAGGTAGGGAATAAAGCGTTGAAAGATGCCGAGGTAAAGAGAAATAATAATCGTTCGATTCAGTTTGAAGAAATTAGCTTGAAGGATGCGATGGCGAAAGCGAAGAAAGAAAATCGATTGATTTTTATTGATGCTTATACGGATTATTGTCAACCTTGTATGTTGATGGTGAAAAATGTATTTTCATTGAATGATGTGGCTGATTTTTACAATCAGAATTTTATAAACTTGAAAATGCATTTCGGCAAGGAGAAAGAACTTGTGGAAAAATATGGTACGAGTGGTTATCCGACATTCCTGTTTATCAATGGTGACGGAAAATTGGTTTATATGGAGAGTGGATACACGGAAGGTGATGAGTTTATTGCTTACGGGAAGACGGCTTTAGAGAAGGCCAAAGGGATCGAGTTTATCGAGGGAGACTGGAACCGGGCGTTGGAGCAAGCACAACAAGAGAATAAACTTATTTTCATGGATTGCTACACTTCTTGGTGCGGACCTTGTAAACAGCTCGCGAAAACCGTATTTACCGATCCGGATGCGGCCAACTTTTTCAACGAGCGTTTCGTGAACCTGAAAATGGATATGGAAAAAGGGGAAGGGATAAATTTGAAAGACCGTTTTGACGTGAAGGCATATCCGACATTACTTTTTATCAATGGGCAGGGTGAAGTCGTGCATTGCTTGGTAGGAGCACCTGGACTGAAGGAGTTGATAGAGCAGGCTCAGATTGCTTTTGATGGGAAAGGGTTAGCTTATGCAGATGCTGAATACCAAAAGGGTAACCGGGAACCGGAATTCATTCAGACGTATCTTACTTATTTAGGAAATGCATCCTTAAGTAAAAAGGCGGAGGAAGTCAGTCTGGATTACTTTGCCACGTTAGATAAGAATAATTTAAAAGAGAAAAAGTACTGGGATATATTTGTTCTGTATATAAATGACGTTAATTCAGATTTGTTTCAATACGTGTATGAACACCGGGATGAATTTTACTCTATTTATGGAGAGCGAGATGTGAAACGGAAAATTCAGAACGTGTGGGGAGGTGGTGCTAACCAGTTTGTGCGTAAAGAAGGAGATCAGATGGTGTTGGATAAAAAAGGTTTTAAACGTTACGTGAAACGCATGGAAAAAGCAAAAGTGGATGGCTGGGAGGATATTGTTTCCGGTGCGGAAATGATGAATGCGGAGAAGATTGGGGATTGGAAGACTTATATCGCTTTAGGTACAGAGCGTATTAAGCAAGATAAAGTTTCCGATCTGCTACTTTATAATTGGGGATTGCGGGTAAATAAGCAATGTAAAGATAAGACGTTAAGATTACTGGCGGCTCAGTGGTTTGATGAGGCGGCAGCTAAAGCTGCTAAAAATGAGGCAGAAGGAAAAAGTAATATGATGTCTTACCGGACATATTTTGAAAAACTGGCAAAAGATTTAAAGGCTGATGCGCAGTAAACGAAGAGATTTTAATGGACTAAAATGATATTTATGAGAAAGATTTTAAGATTATTGTTATTCACTTGTATGATGGTTAGTACAAGTAGTGTTTTTGCCCAAAAAACGATCACGATCAAAGGGAAAGTGAAATTCCCTTATAATCGGTTCAACATGGAAATCATTGAACGGCAAGGGTTTGATAAGACGATTGTCGATTCGTGCAAGGTAAAAGACGATGGGACATACGAATTCAAAATGAAAGTGGATAAACCGGGTGTTTACACGTTGGACTGTCAGAAGTGGCAATCTGTACAATTCTGGGCAGAGGACGAGGATTTGGAGATTAATTTCAGGGGAGAGGATACGGCTAAGATAAAAATAAAGAACCCGCCTTACGTGCATATTAAAGGGGGACCGAATAATGAGTTAATGAATTTAATGAACTGGGACGGGTACAGGGGCTATCAGTTAATGATAGGTATTTCTCAAGGCGTGTATCGTATTCCGGGGATTGATGATCAGACAAAACAGGAGGTTTCCGGTAAGTTTTATGAAATGTTGGGAAATGAATCAAGAGCGAGAGCTAAATTTTTAGCAGAAAATTATGCTGATCGGAATAGTGTGTTGGCAATATTACCAGCATTGAGAGGAGAAGAAAACGAGGAATTAGTAAAACAGGTACTATCTCGTTTGGAAAGTAAGAATCCGAATTATGCTCCTTTGTTGAAATATAAAGCAGAAATGGCTGAGGCGAAAGCTCAAAAAGAGCGTTTGGCTGAGGGAAAGGTTGCCCCGGAATTTTCATTCCCTACTCCTGATGGAAAGAAAAAATTAGGTCCTCAGGACTTTAAAGGAAAGATTCTTGTGCTTGATTTTTGGGCTTCTTGGTGTGGACCTTGTCGGGCTGAAATTCCTCACTTGAAGGAGGCTTATAAGGAATATAGCAACAAGGGTGTGGCATTCTTTAGTGTTTCAATTGATAAAGATGATGCTGCTTGGAGAAAGGCCATGAAGGAAGAGAATATGCCTTGGGCGCAAGCACAGGCTCCGAAAGCTGGAAAAGACGTGATGAAACAATACCAATTCTCGGGAATTCCTTATATTCTGGTTTTGGACAAGAAGGGGAAGATTGTGGCAAAAAATTTGCGGGGAAAGGCTTTGACGGATAAGCTAGAAGAATTACTTAGCGGTAAAAAGAAGAGCGTGGCGATGCCCGCGATGGAAATGTAGTAAAAAAGGGGCAGGGGGATGGCGTGTAAGGTTGGGAGTAAATGCTTCTTCTTATCACACAGTTCTTTGCATGCATCTCCCTGCTTCTTTTAGAATATGTAATGGTAAAGAAAATGAGAATATTACTTTGTTTTGTATTGATGTGTTGTATGTCCGGATTGGTTTCGGCACAAATGACGGTAGCGAAGAAAATACCGCCTGCTATTGAGAAAAAGATCGTGTTGAAAGCAGCTGCCCAAAAAGTGTGGGATTACATCTCGGAACCGGCAAATTACAAGAAGTTTTCGGGCGTGAAGGAATTTACTTGCGAGGAGAAGGCTTTGAATGCTAAAATCGAGTTGACCGGGAAAGATGGTAAAAAAAGGAGTCAATATATCAGCGTGATTGATTATGATGTCTTCAAGATTTGTTATTTTGTCACCCGATCGGATTACACGGGCGATAAACAGTGGGTTTATGCTTTTGAAGTTCATCCCAAAGGAGACAAAAAATATGAGGTCGTGTTGTCTGTTTACAATGGGTTTGACGGACTTTCGCCTGAATTCAAGAAAGGAATGACTGAAGAGTTCGACACGATTGTTGCCAGTTTTCAGAAGAAATTTAAATAGTGATATTACGAGAGGATGTTCAATTAAAGTTTTATGTAATGAAGAAATTATTTGTATTGATCGTTTTGATAGCCGGATTGGTTTGGGGTGCAGAGGCTCAAAGCAAGGGAATTACTTTCGAACAGACGAAAGAATGGAAGAAAGTTTTGAAAAAGGCTAAGAAAGAGAAGAGGCTGATATTTATCGATTGTTACACTTCTTGGTGCGGGCCCTGTAAGATGTTATCATCACAGGTGTTTACCCGTGAGGACGTGGGGAATCAGTTTAACGCGGATTTCGTGAACGTGAAGTATGATATGGAAAAGGATGCGGATGGCGTGATGTTGAAAGATAAATTTGAAGTGAAGGCCTTCCCAACTTTGGTTTTCGTGGACCCGAACACGCAGCAGGTGGTTCATAGGATGGTTGGGGCTGGTTCTGCCGAGTGGTTAATGGAAGGTGGAAAGATGGCAAAAGATCCACAAAACAATTTGAGTGGCCTAACAAAGCGATACGAGGCCGGGGAGCGGAGTACGGATCTGTTAAGTCGTTATTTGAACGCTTTATCCTCTGCTTATATGCAGGAAAAACAAGGGGCTGTTGCCGCTGAATATTTGAATGCCTTGTCAGATGACGAGATTGTGACCAAGGATAATTGGGAGTTGATTAAAAAGAACGTGAGTGATCCATTATCAAAGCCTATACGTCAAGTGATTGCAAATATCGGACGTTTCTATGAAGTGGCCGGTAAGGAAGTGGTTGACTATAAATTGGAAAATTCGATAAAGGGGGCCGTGGCTGAAATCACGTATTGGCGTCCGGGAAACGGGGAGTTTGACGAGGCTAGAAATGCCGAGTTAATTAAATTACTTCAATCTTTAGATTATGCTTTTGTCCCGGGAGCTTTGGCTAGTTTATACACGGCCGAATATGTCCGGAAGGGTGATTATAAAGGAATGTTGAATAGTATGCGTGAGGCATTCAAGTATAATGTGTTCAGGAATGGTGAAGAGCAAATGTATTTCCAGAATAATATCGAGACGTTGACCGGTTGTGACGACAAGGCCCTCGTTCAGGAAGGAATCGATTGGATCGATACTAGATGTGTCCAGACAAAAGATTATTTTGCCAAAGCTAATTTGATGAATTCTAAAGCTCGCTTGTTGACCAAAAATGGGGATACGCTTGGAGCGGATAAGGCGAAAATGGAAGAAGAAAAATATAACGCGGAGGGAGAGAAAAGAAGTGGGGGAAAGGCAGTTAGAGCTATTCGAATGAATTAATAATGTTTTCTTTGTGTGATGAAGGCCGCCCCGTGGACGGCCTTTTTTTATTTATTCCTAGTAATTTTCGTGATAAACAGAACGAAAAGACCGATTCCCACGATCGCTCCTATCGGGTAACTGATAGAAGGGGAAAGATACAAGCCTCCCACTTTATAAGGGGCTATCAGGAAATAGGTTGTGCATACAATACTTAAAAACGTGGCGGGAATAGACATCATCCAATGAGCTTTTCCTTTTTTAGCCAAATAGGTGGCTGCGGTCCATAGTGTGATCGTTGCTAACACTTGGTTCCCGATGCCCACGTATTTCCATATCGTGGAGAAGTCCACGTTACAAAGTAAATAGGCGATGATGAATATTGGGATAGAAACGATAAGACGATTCTTGATCGGTTTCTGGTTGAATTTTAAAGCGTCGGCAATGATCAACCGCATACTACGGAATGCCGTGTCTCCGGATGTAATCGGGCAAACGACAACCCCGATAATGGCGATAATCGCTCCCAAACGTCCTAACCATGAATTGCAGATTGCATCCACGATAATAGCGGGAGTTTTCCCTGCCGTGGCAGCGGTATTCAGGCCTTCCGCACCCCCAAAGTATGCCATGGCAGCGGTAGCCCAGATCATAGCCACGATTCCTTCTGAAATCATGGCTCCGTAAAAGATGGGGCGTCCGTATTTTTCATCTGTCATACAGCGTGCCATCATGGGGGATTGTGTGGCATGGAACCCGGAAATGGCACCGCAGGAGACCACGATGAATAACATTGGGAAAAGAATATTGTTTGCCGGGTCTGCGTGCATGTTTTTCAGCGTGTCGAAAGTCAATTCTTCGAGATAAAGTTGTCCGGATAATCCCCCGTAAATAAGATATCCCCCAACGGCTACCGCCATAAATATGAGAGCCATACCCATGAAAGGGTAAATCTTGCCGATGATTTTATCGATAGGTAATAAAGTTGCCAGAATATAATAAGCAAAAATGACATATAGCCAGGGTGTCATGCTCATATTTGTCAGGTTACCGAGTAAATCTGCCGGTCCGTTCACGAAAGAGACTCCCACGGCCAGTAATAAAAATCCCGTGAAAAATGTCATGAATTTACGCACGTTATTTCCAAGGTATTTCCCGACAATATCAGGCAGGCTTGTTCCGTCGTGGCGGATAGAAAGCATGCCGGAAAAATAGTCGTGAGTCGCACCCATGAAAATACAACCGATCACAATCCACACGTAGGCCATAGGACCGTAAGCCGCACCCAAAATTGCCCCGAAAATCGGTCCTAGACCGGCGATATTCAAAAACTGAATAACGAAAATTCGCCAAGGTTTTAACTCGTGATAATCTACCCCGTCTGCTAGGCGTTTCACCGGAGTCGCGATGGCAGATGAAGCTCCGAAAAATCGTTCAACAAATTTCCCGTAGGTAAAATAAGCGACGATTAATAAACCGATAGAGATAATAAATGTTAGCATTTGCCTGGAGTTTTTGCATGATCACAAAGTTATAAAAAATGTAGTATATTATAATTTTTAAAAATGAAAAAAAAGTGGCGATCAGTCAGAGCGTGTGTGGATGTTGAGGTTGCGCACTGGATGGATTAAGGGGAATGACCAGTTCTTCTTTTGGTCTCTTTTTATATCACTTCAAATAGGAATTTGAATGATGGACTATTTACCATGTCCTTCACCGCATTTCCCGCGTAAGTTTCTCCGTTTGCGAGATTTAGTTTCTTGATAGAGGTCCCCGCTGAAAAGTCCAGATCTTTCATATTGATCCAAAATACATTGGGAGTCATCGTGGATTCGAAGAAGTATACTTTATTCTTTTGGTCAGCAACTGTTCTCCAGCGGGTGGAAGAGATATTAGGTTGTGCCGGGGTAGAAATCCCAAGAGGAACCGATACATTGCGTATAACACTAAAAACTCCGGCTACTGCTTCTCGTTGATTGTCTGTCTGTGGGATAACATTGATGTAAAATGATGCCCTGACAAAACGGTCTGCGGCCCGGTTGGTTCCCGGTAACATTACCAGGCCTCCGATTTGTTGCCAGTAATTATTTAGCGTGATTTGTTGCTCGTAGGAGGGCGAGTTTGTCATAACCTGATATTCTTTTCCCTCGTGTATGATGAGTTTCCCTTTGATATATTCAAATATGGCACTATTCCCGAATGTGTCAGAAATGGCCAAGTGTAAAGTTGATTTCGCCCCGTTCGGCATATCCGGGGCATCTATCCGGAAAGTCTCTTTGCTCAACTCTTTTACCGCCTCATCCACGGTTGCAAAATTGTCAAGCACGTATTGAGTCCAAATACTGATTCCCATGACCGGACGGGTGTCGTTTGGACGATAATAATCGGATTCCGTCAGGTACAGAAGGTTCGCCACCAATCCTTTTTCATTCATCCCGTCTGACGTGCCAATGTCATATCCTGCGGTGATGACACTTCCGTATTTTGATTTCCAATGAATCGTGTTTCCCTTGTCCGCTCCCGCTCTTTCAATTCCTCTGGGGAACACATAAATATTGGATTTTAAATCTTCTTTCCAGTCCATGGTTCGACCTGTTACAACCATCCCGTTTTTACCGAGATATACCACACGGGTACAAGCTTGAGTGTATGTTGTCAGCATTCCTGCTACCAATAATGTTGTAATAAATAATGTTTTCATTTCTATCCTTTTTAATCTTTATATTGAACGAATAGTAGGCGTAATAAGTTCCCCAAAAGATATACAAGATGATAAAATTCATATATTTGCTATAATTTAAAACCTAAAACCTAGATTATGGGAAACAAATTTTGTCAGAGTTGCGGGATGCCGATGACGGCAGACGAACAATTTGGTCGTAACGTGGATGGTTCCAAGAATGAAGAATACTGTTCTTATTGCTATCGTGACGGGGCTTTTACAGAAGATTGCACGATGAACGAGATGATTGACCACTGTCTGCAATTTCTCGACGAATTCAATAAAGACATGGAGCATCCTTACACGAAAGAAGAGGCTCGTGCCGAGATGCAACAATTCTTTCCAATGCTGAAACGTTGGAAAAGTTGATCGTTTTATAGTCAAAGTTGGATAGGTATAATTAGTTATCATTCTATTCTGGATGGAGTGGTAATCTTATTATTGTATCGGGCTAAAGATTTTAAGAATAAATTTTATATTTGTGTCATTAAATGAACGTTTAATAATAGCCTATTTTAGCTACGACGTTCACTTATGTAGGAATTTGTGCAAATTATAAATAACTAATTACCAAAAATTTGAATAATATTCGTTTTTGCGATTTTATTCGAGAGTTTTTTATTATTAAACGTTCATTTTATGACATCAAAAGTTCCAATAAATCAAGATCGTTTAATAAATGGGGATGAGAAAGAATTTAAGTCCTTGTTTGATTGGTTGTATGTTGGAATGGTGCAACAAGCAACGTTTTATACAAATGATTTTGCTGTTGCGGAAGATGTTGTGCAGGAAGTTTTTGTTCGTTTGTGGGAAAAACGGGGTGAGTTGAAAAGTGTTCAAAATCTTGAGGGGTATTTGTTATTATCCGTAAAAAATCGTTGTTTAAATTATTTGGAACATCAGCAAGTGGTGGATAAATATAAACAATATTGTTTGTTGCAGGAAGTACAAGATGATGATGAAGATCCAGAACAATTCATAGAAGATGTGGGTAAATTGTTGGATAAGTTACCGGAGAAACGTAAAATGGTATTGGAACTATGCGTGATAGAATCTAAATCCTACGCTGAAATTGCAGAGCTATTAGGAATCTCTTTGAACACGGTAAAAGATCATGTGAAGAAAGCCTACGCTTTCCTACGGGAAGAATTGCGCAAAGAAGTTTCTTATCCGATATTATTTTTTGCTCTTTATTTCAGAAGGAAAAGTGTATCTGAATAAATAATCTTTAATTTTTTTATTTTTTGAACCACTCGATTTATTTCTTTTCCTGTCTTTAGGGTATAACAGCCAGAAATAAAGAAAATGAATATAGAAGAAATAATAATAAAACGGCTTTCGGAAGAACATTTATCAGAAGAAGAAAGTGCTTTTTTTGACAAGTGGTATCAAGATTCTTCCAACCGGGAATATTATAATTATTTACTGAAAATTCGTTCGGGTATCATTGCTTCTCAGGTTAAGGAGAGAATCGATAAAAGAAAAGCGTGGAATCAGGTTTGCCCTGCACGTAAAATATCCCGGATACGGATGCTGCTGAAATATGCTGCTATTATGATATTGCCATTGAGTCTCGGATTTTTCTTTCTTACCCGTGAATATAAACGGGAAAAAGTTGTTTATGCTGAAGTACCCGTGCAACCGGGTAAAAAGCAAGCCGTGTTGACCTTATCTTCCGGTCTGCAAGTAATGCTTGCTGACACGATCGTTCACGTGAATGAGAAAGGTATGGTAATTTCAAATCTTCCGAATAAAGAGTTGGTTTATAAAATAATGAATGATACCATGAAGACGGAAACTATTTACAATACAGTCACCGTCCCTCGTGGGGGAGAATATAAGCTGGTGTTGGCAGATGGTACAACTGTTTGGTTAAACTCTGATAGTCACATTCGTTATCCGGTAACATTTTCCAGTAATACACGGCAGGTAGAATTAGAGGGAGAGGCCTATTTCGAAGTGGCTAAAGATGTGAAAAAACCTTTTATCGTGCGTATGAACGAGTATAACGTGAGAGTGACTGGTACTCAATTTAATGTGCGGAATTACTCGAATGAAAGTCTAGCGACAACGCTAGTTGAGGGGGGAGTGCAGATTGAGAGAAGGGGAAAGCTAGATGGGTTACGACCGGGACAGCAAGCCGTTTTAGAAAATAATGAAATACGGATACGGGTTGTGAATGTTGAAGAGCAAGTGGCTTGGAGACATGGGGCGTTTGGTTTCACGCAATGCCGTTTGGAAAATATCATGGAAGAACTTGCCCGTTGGTACGATATTGACGTGTTTTATATGAATCAACAGGTGAAAGATTATCACTTCTCCGCTTGGTTTAAACGAAGTTCTTCGATAAACGAGGTGATTAATATATTGGAAAAAACAAAGAAAATAAGTTTAGATCTAAAGGGACGGATTCTCACGGTAAAAGATATAAGTAGAAATTAGAAATAAAACAGGAAGCTTGCGCCAACATGCTTCCTGAATGAAAACTCCTCGCCAAAGGAATTTTAATGTTAAACTTGAAAAACAAAGTTATGAAATTTTTATGTAGAAACCTAATCTGGATTATGATTAAAATCAAGCTAGTATTTCTGGTGTTGGTTTTGGGCTTCTCTAGCTTAAATGCGAAAGTATGGTCGCAGCAGGATCGGATTGACCTGGTATTTGAGAACGTGAATATGGTTCAGCTTTTTGAACAGATTCAGCAGAAGACCAATTTAAAATTCGTATTTAATCACGAGGATGTTCAAAAGTATACCGTTAGTGGAAAAGTACATTACAAAACTGTGTCGGAAGTCCTCGATCTTGTTTTTGCGGATAAACCTTTACGATACGAGATCACTAGTGATCATGTCGTGATTTTTTATGCACAACAACAAGATGAGAAAAAAAAGGTTACCGGAATAAAGGTGAAAGGTACGGTTACTGATGAAGAAGGTGTTCCTTTGCCTGGAGTTACGGTGATGATAAAATGGACATCAATAGGAACAGCAACAGATATTGATGGGAAGTTTAATTTGGACGTGCCTCAATCGGACACAACGAAATTGGTTTTTTCTTTTGTGGGGATGCAGAATTATGAATTAAAAATAGTAAAGAAAAAAACAGAGTATAATGTTGTGATGAAGTCTGACACGAAAGCGTTAGATGATGTCGTGGTTACTGGATTTTTCACCAAGAAGAAAGAGAGTTTCACAGGGTCTGTAAAGACAATGACCGTCGAAGAAATTAAGGCGGTATCCAATACAAATTTGGTTAGTGCTATCTCGATGTTAACTCCTGGTATGCGAATGGTAGAGAACAATGCGTTTGGATCGAACCCGAACCGGATGCCCGAAATTGTCATTCGGGGGACTTCATCTTTGTCCACAGAAGCGGATCAAAGTGCGAACCAGCCAGTCATTATGTTGGATGGAGTAGAGATCACAATGCGAGATTTGTATGATATTGATATTAATGATATTGAACGAGTGGATGTTTTAAAAGATGCTTCTGCTACGGCACTTTATGGAGAAAAGGCTGCTAATGGTGTTATTGTTATTGAGCGAAAGAGAGTGCTGAATGATAAATTACGGTTGTCCTATAACTTGGATGGAGCTCTAGAGGTTCCTGATTTGAAATCATATGATTATCTGGATGCAAAAGATAAATTAGAGTTTGAACGTTTGGCGGGATTATATAATTTTTCTTTGTTGAATGATTTTGAAGAATATAATAGAAAGAAAATATTAATTTCCAAGGGGATGGATACCGATTGGATGTCCAAGCCTTTACGTTCTGGTTACACGATTAATAATTCTATCGGGGCTAGTGGGCGAGGTAACGGGATGACCTATCGGTTGAATGCTAATGTGCGGACTGTGAAAGGGGTTATGCAAAAAGACTATCGTAACACGATAGGTCTGAATATGTTCCTTTCTTATCATGTCGATAATAAATTGACAGTGTCCTTTCAATCCAGTTTTTCTGATTTGAAATGGAAAGAAAGTCCTTATGGAAAATTTTCGGATTATGTGGTTATGAATCCTTACGATTCTCCTTATGATGAATACGGACGTTTGAACAAGACTCTCTCATGGGAAATGGCAAATCCCTTGTATGAGGCTGAATGTGGTAATTATGATAAAGGATCAAGTCAATCTTTCACAAATTCATTGTCTTTCCGTTGGGATGTAAGACCCGGTCTTTTCGTGAACGGAACAGGAACTATAGTGACTTCTAAAGAGAGGACAGAAGTTTTCTATTCTCCCGAATCTAATGTGTTTAAGGATGCAACTAGTCGTTCGGAGCAAGGGTCTTTACTTATAGAAAATGAGCAGTATTTGAAATATGAAGGTCGTGTTGTCGTGAATTATGCTCAAAATTTTGGAGAGGATTTCTTACTAACCTTACATGGAGGAGCGGATGTAATGAAGGAAACGACTACAATAGATGGCTATACTGCCTATGGTTTTTACAAATCTTCCTTGCATGCACCAAATTTTGCGGCAGGCTTTGGTGAAGGAAATCGTCCTACTGGATCGGAAGAAATAAGTACGAGTATAGGACCTTTTGTAAATGCAAATTTTATCATGAAAAATCGTTATTTCGTGGACGGATCTTTCCGTCGTTCTGGTTCTTCTAAATTTGGAGATAAAAACCGTTTCGCTCCTTTCTGGTCCGTGGGTGCCGGGTGGAACATTCATAATGAAGAATTTGCAACTCGTTTTGGTTGGTTGAACACGTTCCGTCTTCGTTATTCTTATGGTGTGACGGGGAATGTTAGTTTTGCGCCTTATCAAGCTGTGACAACTTATTTTTATAATGGAGAAAATTTCTATTTGCATGGTATTGGTGCAGTACCGAAAACGATGGGTAATCGGGATTTGAAATGGGAGTTGACGAAAGCTCATAACTTCGGGTTAAATCTTGATCTTTGGGATAACCGTATCAGTGCAACGTTTGATTATTACGTGAAGACAACAGATGACGTGTTGATAGATATGTCAGTTCCCCCTTCAGTAGGAGAAGTTACGGTTCGCAATAACTTGGGACAGATGCGTAACAAGGGGTTCGAGTTTGAAGTAACGGCTTTGTTAGTAGCCTTGAAAGATTGGCGGTTTAGCTTGAAGGTAAATGGCGACCACAATAAAAATGAGATTTTGGGAATTAGTAATAGTTTGGCAAAATACAACGAGGAGGCTAATGCGGATGGGTCTTCAGCTCCCAAAATTTTGTATAAGGAAGGGGAGTCAACCACGGCAATTTATGCGGTGCGTTCTGCTGGAATTAATCCGGCAACAGGAGAAGAGGTATTTATCAAGCGTAATGGAGCTTGGACTTTGGAATACGATCCTAATGACAAGGTGGTTGTGGGGGATGAGTCAGCTTGGTTAAAAGGAGCATTTTTCCCTATGTTATCATACAAGGGATGGCAATTGAATATGGCTTTCGAGTATAATTTCGGGGGACAAATATATAATACGACCCGTGCAAATAACGTGGAGAACGTGAATCCGAGAAATAACGTAGATCGGCGAGCTTTCGAGGAACGTTGGAAAAATGTTAATGATGTTCCCGCTTATTTGGATATTGCAAATGCAGATTCTCGTACGAGTTATCATACTAGCCGATTCGTGGAAGACGATAATAACGTGATATGTAGGAGTATAGAGTTGGCTTATGATTTTAATCAAAGTTTATTGAAAAAAATTGGTTTCAAGCGTTTAAGACTGAGCGTGGGAATGAAAGACCCATTCCGTATGTCAACCGTGAAATTTGAACGGGGTACGGAATACCCATTTAGCCGGGGATTTACTTTCTCAATTAGTCCGACCTTCTAAAATGATATGATTATGAAAAGATTGATATACACATTATTTATCTTATTGACAATCTGTTATTCTTGTGATAGTTTCTTGGATGTTAGACCGACAGGAGAAATTGTGAATAATGAGTTGTTTGAAACTGCCGAAGGGTTTGAAGAGGCTATTTATGGGGTCTATTCTTATTTGGCAAGAGAACCTCTGTATGGGAAAAATATGACGTATGGTTTGGTGGATGTTGCCGGGCAATATTTTTCCGGAGGGTGGGATCAACATTGGTCTAACCAATTGCGAATTTATAATTATAAGCATATGGAAGTCCGTCCGGAGATAGATGCAATATGGGAATCTATGTATAAAGGGATCTCTTATGTAAACAATATGTTGGAGAATCTTGCCAAACATGATTCTACGAAGTTTGCTCTGTATGATCTTTATAAAGCAGAAGGATTAGGATTAAGAGCTTTTATGCATTTTGAGCTTTTGCGTTTATTTTCTGAAAGTATCATTCAGAATCCCAATGCAACGGGTATTCCGTACCGGGAAAATTATACTTATCAAGTAACTCCTTTTGATCCGATCAGTGTGTCTTACAATAAAATTATTCGTGACTTTAAAGAAGCAGAGAGATTGTTGACTGAACATGGAGAATATTTTGACCGGACGGATGAGAATGCTGGAGGATTTGTGAAAGACAGGGTGATTCATATGAATCTTTATGCAGTACAGGCTTTACTAGCTCGTGTATACTGGGAAAAAGGTGATCTGGAAACAGCAAAGAATTATGCCATGAAAGTAATAGATTGTCCGTTTTTCTCAATGGAAGATAAGACCAATGTGGAAGATATCATGAATGGAGTGATTTCTGATAAAGAAACAATTTGGGGGTTGTATTCGGAAGAATTTCCTAATTATACGCGGGATGTAATGTATTCTAGTGGTGGTAGTTACTATTATGATCCGAAACCGGATTATCGGGAAATTTACGAAGTTGATCAAGATGGATTTGACTATCGCTTGGATAAGTGGTTTCAGACTTTGTCTGATCATGGAGCGGAGGGGTTACGATGTATGAAAGTGGTTGACCGTTTTAAGGTAAGATTACAGACACGACCTGTAACGAAGTTAAGTGGTATAAATATGATTCGCTTGCCTGAGTTATATTATATTGTGGCGGAGTATTATTTGGTGGCAGATGATATGAAAATGGCAGCATCTTATTTGGATAAAGTTGTACGGGCTCGTGGATTGAATGGTTTTAACAAAGGTGATGGTGTCGTTGTCGTATCCCGAATGAATATTAATAATGACCGCCGTAAAGAATTGGTTTGTGAAGGGCAATGGTTCCAGATCATGAAACATTATAATATGTCAATTTATGAATCTATAACCGATCAAACATTTCAACCCTCAAAAGATATTTATGTATTCCCAGTACCTGATAATGAGTATGAATATAGAAATTAATATGAATGTTATGAGAAGATTATTATACACGAGTATTACAGCAATGTTGTTATTAGGGGCATTATTTTCATGTACAGATGAAGATTACAAATTGTATAATACCTCTTTAACAAATAAAATCTATTTTGACAAAGACACGTTCTTTTTTGAATATGGTCCAAGAGAAGATAAAGAGGTTGATTTGGAAGTTCCTATTAGTTTGATAGGTTTGGCCAATCTTGATCAGGATGTTGAATTTAAAGTAAGTGCAGATGTGCGTAACTCTACTGCAAAACTGGGTGTACATTATGACATGAATGAGATACAGGTGTTTATGAAAGACTCGGTGACAGCTGCTATCAAGTTGGATTTTAAACGAGATAATTTAGTGAAAGATATTCAGTATAAATTATACTTGAATCTAGAAGCAAATGATAATTATGTTCCAACGAATAGGACGAGATGTCTTGTGTTTTTTGGTGATATTAGTATTGAACAACCTGAATGGTGGCGTCCGGATCGTTTAGGGACATATAACCAAGATAAGTTGATCTTATTTATAAAGTATTTCCACGAAACCAAAGAAAAATTGCCAGTCTTATATGACGATATTGAATCCAAATGGGGTGAATATCTGGATAATGAATCACATAGCCGATATCCGTATTTACTGACTACTTATGTCTATCTAGGTTACTTTAAACAGCATATTTATACTCCGATGTATGAGTATTATCTACAGACAGGAGATGAACATTATAAACTGCCCGATCCGGCAACAACAGAGTATGAATAATTGAAAAATTAGGCTTTTATGAATAGAATAAAATATATATGGGGTATATTGATCGTTTTGTGTTGTTTACAAGCATGTTATGATGATAATTCCAAGCTGGCAGATCAACCGATAATCGAGGTGAATATTTTACCTACGGCAAAAGATTCGATCAATATTTATTTCAATAACACGTTGGAAATTAAAGCTGATATTGAAAGTGAAACGGAAGAATTAACTTATCAATGGGATATGGGACTTTATTCGGAGGATCCGAAAACAGGAGAATCTTCAACTGTTTTTAAGAATATTTCCCAAGAGAAAGATTTGAGTTATGTGGTACGAGATTTGGGGCATTATCATTTGAGGCAAGTGGTGACGAGTGAAGACGGGAGTACGATTAAGTATTATCATGTTTTTGTGAATTCTCAGTTTGAAGAAGGCTTTACTATCTTGGGACGTCGTCCGGATGGTAAAGGAAGTATTTCTTTCATGAAAACGTTAACTCCGGAGGAGGAAGAAGCGGGAATGCAACCGACATTTGTACAGAATGCTTTTGCGTATGCAAATGAAGGGAAGGAGTTATATGCGGATCCGGTGGATATTGATAAGGTTGGAAATTATTTATATATTTTGCATGGAGAGAGTCAGAAATTAGTGCAGATTGATGCTAAAACCTTTGAAGAAATATATGAATATGATTTCAAGTTCTATGATTTGAACTTCTTACCGGGTAGATTGATGGCTTATGACGGCAAATTTAGTACTGAATTTGAAGTAGTATCCAAAAATGGAGGAGTGGCTATGGTACAAACTCAACAACAGGCAATTTTCCCCTTCCCTGGCCTTCCTCAAGAAACGGTATATACGGATGCCTATGATCGTCCGAGCTATACGAGTAGTATGACTAGAGTGTTCATCAGTAAAGAGAGAGATGCAGTTTGTTGGAATGGAGCTAATGGGTATGATCCGTTCTTTTCTTATCAGAATTGTTTTGATTATTTTAAAAATAGATATGTGATTAAATTGTTTCAAAACCATGATGATGATGTGTTTATTATTAATCGAGATGGTGGTCAGACAAAAGTTACTGGAGTGAAAGGGATGATGTATAATTTTGCTGAAGGAGGTGGATTATGGGTTCTTTTTGAACGTTCTGTTAGAGAGGGTATTATAACAGAATCTTCTCAAATTTTACCTAATGATTATTATACTTGTGCTTTTGTTTCAAATGGGAATAAAATTTATAAATGGTTTTATTCTCAGTTGGATATTGATGCTACACCTTTTGTAACATTGCCGGAAGGTGAAGAAGTACGTTGTTTGAATCATTATCAATGTTCTCGTAGTGTTAGTGATGCAGAGTATCAAGATTATTCTAGGCAAAAGAAATTTTATGTATCAACTTACAACCCGAATCGAGAGGGAGAATATAAAGGTTCTTTGTATATCTATGATGCAGATACTGGTGAACTGGTAAACAAATACGAGGGGATCTCTTACGAACCTGTAAGCATGTTCTACAAGATTAAATAGAAATTAATAATGAAGACTATGAAACGATATATAATAAATCTGGTACTTTATAGTATCGTGTCGCTTTGGATGTTCTCATCTTGCGAAGATTATGATTTCAAGGATATTCCTGATCCGGTGATTCCGGAAGATATGACTCCGGGCTTGAAATTGTCACAAAAAGAAATTATGATCGATGCCATGGGAAATGCTCAAGGATTTGAGTTGCGTTCTATTGGTGGAGGTTGGAGTATCGCACCTATTGAAGAGGCTACATGGGTTTTTGATTATGAACCGAAGTCTGGTGATGAGGGGAATGCTGTTGTCGGTATAACTTTAAAGGTAAACGAGGGGATGCAGGAGCGTTATACAAAATTTGTTGTTCGTCAAGAGAATACGGGGATAACTGATACCGTTTTGGTCGGACAGTACACGTATGAATCGCAATATACTAGAAGAAGTGATAGTTTGGCATTACTTGTACTTCATGAATCACTTAATGGAGAAGGATGGCGTAATCCGTGGAATCCAAGAAAACCGATGACGGAATGGTCGGGAGTGACATTGCAAGAGATTAATGGGGAGTTGCGGGTGACGGGATTATTGTTGTCTGATTTTAGTTTGTCTGGAAATTTACCGAATGAGATCGGTAATTTACGGGAGTTGACTTCTTTGCGGATTACGGGAAAAGTTTACAAATGTCCGAATAGTTTAATAAATCTCAGAAAATTAGAGTCATTAAATGTAAACTTTTCGGATGGAACGGAGTGGTTCTTGCCGAATGACATGTCTTCCATGCTTTCGTTAAAAGAATTCCTTCCCGGACAATTAAAAATACCGATGGAGTCTTTTGCGGGTTTATATACTTTACCTGCATTAGAAAAGTTGGCAGTATCAACAATATATTTGATTGGTGATATGCCGGAGGGAATATCCCGACTGAGACAGTTAAAATCGCTGGATCTTGCCGGAACAAATATTTATAGTTTGCCGGATGATATTGGAGAGATTGCAGAAACATTAACTACATTGAATCTAGGAGGTTGTCAAGCATTATCTTCTTTAGGTAGCGGACTTGGACAGTTAACGAATTTAACGAGTCTCACGTTGTCCGGTTGTAAAGTATTACAAGAATTACCTGATAGTTTTGGTAATTTGGGATTATTAACTTCTTTGGACTTGTCCGGTTGTGAACGATTAGTTCGTCTTTCTGATGATATTGGAAATTTGAACATCAGCAGTATTAATTTTTCCGGATGTACAGCTTTGAAGACCTTACCAGAAAGTTTCGGAAAGTTATCGAAACTGACAACATTAAATTTCTCTGGTTGTACAGCATTGGAAACTCTGCCGGAAAGTATAGGTGAAATGAGTAACGTAACGGAAATGAATTTAAGTAATTGTAATGCGTTAAATTCTTTGCCGGTTTCTATAGGAAAAATGAAGTTAAAGAAGTTAACGATGACGAAGACGGCTTTGACAACTCTTCCGGCTGTTTTAGGAGATATTACTTCTTTGGAAGAGCTTGATATAACAGGTACTTCAGGTTCAACGGGAATGTTTGGTGTTGCCGGAGAAGCTTTTGGAAGAATGACCGGTTTAAAGAAATTGAGTGCAAGTGATAATTCATTTACCGGGGACCTTGCATGGTTACAAAATTTGACAAAACTTACAGACCTTAGGATGGATAACAATCAATTGTCTGGAACAATTAATTGGAATCATTTTGGGATGGAACTTACGAATATTTATTTGACAAATAATGATTTGGAGGGAACTCTTGATGGAATATCACGGTTGACTAAACTTAGATATTTGTATCTGAATCAGAACCAACTTTCTGGTACATTGCCTGCAGAGTTAGGGAATTGTTCTACATTAAATTATTTAGTATTGGATAATAATAATATTACCGGAACAATTCCTGTAGAAGTGGCTAGTATGAACTTAGGATATAGTGGGTTGGTATTAAAACAAAACAAGATGTCGGGAGAAATTCCAGCAGAAGTCTTGTCATCAGCCTTGTGGAAGAAGTTATATCCGGATACGAATATCTATCCTCAACAAGAAGGGTACGGATTCTCGAATGTACAATAAATAGTGTGTTGTTTTTATCAGAGGGGCTTCTTTTAAGCCCCTCTGATTTATAAATTAGCTCTTCGGGCTGTTGGAGAATAACCATATAATGAAAATAACATGAATAAAATAACTATTGTCGGTTTGTTTTTACTCGCTTTGTTCGGATGCAAACAAGTAACCGTTCAGATCACGGGAGAAATTGAGAAACAATGGAAAAGTGATAGCGTGGAAGTTACGTTTCCGGATGCCCGACGAGGAGAACGTTTGATGGTGGTTCCGATTCAAAAAGATGGGACTTTTCTTATTTCGGGGGATATCGCATCGGGTAAGTTAGTATTTGTCAATTTTCCGAGAGATTATATTCGGATCCCGGTGTATATCGAACAAAAGCATTATACGCTTGTTGAGTCTGGAGATAATTATTATTTTCTTTCTGACGAATTGTCACTACAAAATCGATATGTTGAGTTTCAGAAAGGACTTGATGAATTGAATCAAGATTACGAGAAGGCGTGTAAAGGTTATGATACAATTACAGATATTCGTCGGAAAGCTACCCATTCTGCGATGTTGGATCAGAAGTTCATGAAAAAGAATGATCTTGTTTTAGAGGGTATTCGTAAATTTTCAGGAACGGAAATAGCACAAAATTTAATACATGAAATCCTTTTTTATTGTGAAGTTGATTTTAAGTTTTTTACTCAAGCAGTTGAAGCTTTGGGCGATAGTATTCCGTCTAGTGGGATGAAAACTAGGATCTTTGATACTTACAATAAGTTGAAGGCAAAACAATTGAAGGGGCTTGCCCCGGCGTTTGAACTGCCCGATGTGAAAGGGCGGAAGGTTCGGTTGGCTGATTTTCGGGGAAGCTACGTGCTTTTGGATTTTTGGGCATCTTGGTGTGCTCCTTGCCGGAAAAAAAATAAGGAGTTGAATCGACAATATCCGGAATTACGGGATATGGGATTAGAAGTGATTTCCATTTCCTTGGATAACAAGAAGGTTCCTTGGTTACAGGCATTGAAAGAAGACGGGGTGACGTGGGTACAGTTGATTGACGAGTCCGGTTTTGAACAAAGTAAGGTACGGGAGGCTTACAAGGTGGAACAGGTGCCCACGGTGTATCTGATTGGTCCGGATGGGAATATTTTGTCAAAAAATCCGGAGGTTGAAGAGATTCACGTAATTATAAAACAAAAAAGATCATGAAATTAATAGTCTGTATTACAATATTCTTTTTATGTAATTTTAATGGGTATGCACAGGAGAAGGCAATTATTTTTAAAAATGTGAATGTTGTGGATGTCGTGGAAGGAAATATTCGCAAGGGGCAGGATGTTGTGATAAAAGAAGGGATTATTCAAGCGATTGGTAAAAATGTAGGGACAGGTGTTTCAGGGGAGGTAAAAGATTTGACGGGTATGTACATGATGCCAGGTTTGATAGATGCACATGTACATATAGCGAATGATCCGAAAGAATCACAAGAGGATCGAGCGAAACACTTGGAATATTTTTTGCGCCACGGAGTTACCTCTATTCGGGATGCTGCGGGAGATGCTCGTGTATTACAGGAGTTAAAAGAGGGAGTGCAACAGGGAAAATACTTGGGGCCGGATATCTATTATGCGGCTTTTATGGCGGGACCAGCTTATTTTGAAGGGAATGACCGGGAGAAAAGTATGGTGGAAGGTTGGCCGGAACCTTATGCTCCTTGGATGCAATGTATACGTCCGGATACAGATTTGGATAAGGCAATGGAAGGTGTAAAAGAATGGGGATGTACGGGTGTGAAGATTTATGGCGGATTTGATCGGGAAACTTTGTTGCCATTGGTTAGGAAGGCCAAGGAGTACGGATTACAAGTATGGGGACACGCCACGCTTTTTCCGGCTAAACCGTGGGATGTTGCGGATGCTGGGATACAAGTGATTTCTCATGCTTATATGTTGGAATGGGAAGGGGTGTCGGAGGAGTTGTGCGGGAATATTTTTGAGAATTATGAGAAATTTTACGATAAAATAGATCATGATAAAATGTCTGTAGAACGGTTTCTACAAACCGTAAAATCAAAAGGACTTATTTTTGACCCGACTCTTTTCTTGTGCATTGAAAATAAGATGGATTGGGCTATTCGTTTTGTCAAAAGGGCAAATCAGATCGGGGTGAAGATTTGTGCAGGTACCGATTATATCAATGATTTAAACCGTCCCTTTCCTTTCATTTTCGATGAACTCGATTTGTATGTTGAAAAATGTGATTTTTATCCAATGGAGGCAATTTTTACAGTGACGAAAGTAGCTGCCGAAGCGTTGGGTATCTGCAATAAAGTGGGAACGGTGGAAGTTGGTAAACAAGCTGACTTGTTGATTCTTTCCGGTAATCCTTTTGATGATATAAAAGAATTGAGGAAGATAAAAGTTGTGATAAAAAGAGGGATTGAGATAAACGTTGATTAGTGAATTCCTTGTGAGGTGAACTATGTCTAATTAGTTGTTGCCGATGATGTCGTTAAATAGATAAAATAATGCTAAAGTAGAATTCTTTTTATTTTTAAGGTACTGTGTATTGCATAATACTATTTTTTATTTCTATCTTTGTTTTGTACTAAAATAAACCTTACAATCATGGAAATAACGGCGTTAAAGGCAGCTATCTCTTACGAGAGCAAGCTGGTAAGAAGAAATTGGTTATTCTACTTCTTCATTTTCGGGGTATTAGGCATATTGAGCATTCTCATCCCTTGGACACGAAATTGGATTTCGTGGGAGAATATTGCATTTGCTTCTTCCATCCCTATACGTGGAGCTTACTTTTTGAATTTATTTCAAGCGTTAATTGTCATTTTTATTATTTGTGACATTGAGAGGAAACGAAGAAAAGCTGAAACCCGAGAGGTCTTTTCTGCACGACCTATCGGCAACAGACAATCTTTGCTCGGGGAATTTTTGGGCATTCTTGTCCCGTTTGGGGTAGTAGATATTATTTTCATGATTGCCTGTGTGGTTATCGGTATAATCATTCCTGATTCTCCAATAGATCTTTGGGTAAATCTTTTTTATCTACTTACGCTTATGTTGCCTACGCTTGTTTTTATTATCGGGCTATCTTTGCTTGTGAACAAGTTGTTTAAGCAACCTTTTATCAGTTGGGTGATCTTGACCTCTTTTCTCTATTTCGCTTGTAATTATTGGGTGACGCCTCTTTATGGAATATTGGATTTCCGGGGGAGTATACTTCCAATTTCTTTTTCCACCTTGATTGGTTTCGTGTATCTTGGGGATTACTTGCTTCAGCGGATAGTTTTTTTGTTCTTGGGAATCAGTTTTCTTTGTTTTGCTGTTCTGTTCACGAAGAGAAAACCCAATACTTCCGATCGAAAACATTATTTAATTGTTTCTGCTTCCCTGTTTTTGGTACTTGCCTTGGTACTAGGGGGCATTTATGTTGGAAAGTTTCAAGCTCGCTTGGAAAATAGAATAGCGTACCGTGAAACGTTTCTTAAATACAATGAATATCCCACGTCACGCGTGCTTACCCACGATGTTACGTATCATCCCGGGGGAGAAAAATTCTCGGCAACAAGTCGTATGAGCATACAAAACCGGCAAAAGGTAAAAATGGATAAGCTTTTACTCTTTTTAAACCCGGGACTGGAAATCGGTAAAATTGAGTCCAATGGGCAAATTCTTTCTTTTAGCAGGGATTACCAGGTGATCGTCATTGATCATCCTTTGGCGCCCGGTGAAGAGATTGAATTGGAGGTCGAATACGAGGGACGTATTGACGAGGATATTTATCAAGTAAACATCCCCGACGATGAATTCTTTTCTCCTGCTGCTCGGTATTCACAAAAAGAAAATTATGGTAGACGCAGGGCTTTCGTGTCGAGTGGGTTCACGCTGCTTGTACCGGAAGTGATGTGGTATCCGATGACTGTTCCCCCGGTGGAATTACAGGCATCCAAAGAGATTAATTTCACGGATTATACTCTCCATGTTAAGAATCCGGGGGAAATGACTGTTTTATCTCAAGGAACCCCCACGAGGGAAGGGGAGAATGTTACATTCAATAATTTGCAAAACTTGACGGGTTTAAGCCTTTGTATGGGGATGTACGAGAAAAGAGCTGTCACTGTGGATTCTGTTACCATCGAGTTTTATACTTACCCGGGGAATGATTTTTATCTGGAATATTTCGATGAATGGGATGCGCTGGGAAAAGATAATCCGGACCGGGAAAAGAAGTTAGTGGAAATCGTGAAGCGATGTAAAGATGTCGTCGAGGATGGTAAACCTAATCCCTATCCCTTCAAATACTTAAAACTGATCGAAGTACCCTCGTCCTTATCTTTGCTGGTCAAACAATCGTTCAGTAATAATGTCCAACCGGAGATCGTGTTCTTTGGGGAACGACTGTGTAAAGTAGAGACACCTCATCCCGGTTTTTATACCGGTGAACCTGACAGGGGAGTGAGTGTGCAGGATTTTCTGCTGGATTACAAGATCCCTTTCGATTTGAACTGGATGGGAATAAACTATCTTTTCTCGAATTACAGTAGCAGTATCACGTCCGATACCTATCGAGGCATAGAGTTGATATTTAGGGAGATGATAAATCCTCAAAGGCTTGGGGATAAAATTACCCCGAAAATGTTAGATTGTATTGCGGAAAAAGGATTGGAAGGTGTGGTGTCGGAAGAATATAGCAGGGAGCAGAGTGCGCTTGTTTCTTTAAAAGTTTCTTCTTTGTTGGGCTATCTTACAACGATTACTACTTGGGATTCTTTAACCCGGTTTATGCAGGAATTTAATGCAAGCACTCGTTTCCGGGAAGCTCATTTTGATGCGTTTATCGAGGGATTTGAACAGCGTTTCGGACAAGATATTAAAGCCTACATGAACGAGTGGTACACGAGTAAACAGGTTCCATTGTTAACGATAAAAGATGTATCTCGAAAAACAACAGATGAGATGCAGGTTATTGATTTTAAGGTAGGTAATTTTAGTGATACGGATGGGGTTGTTTCGATTACGACAAGTGAGTATCGAATCGGTAGTGAAACAATAAGTTATTGTCGAAGTTACTTAATCAAGTCTGGGGAGTGTAAACGAATTATCATGCATGAAGACATAGATAAAACCTTGCAATTAACTACTAATTTCTCCGGATGTTTCCCAAGGGATATTTCATTTGATAATAGGGACTTTCCACTGTCAGGTGCTATGCCAGCTGAAAGGGTTACCTTGCTCGAAAGAAATCAATTCTATCCCCCGAGAGAAATTGTGGTTGACAATGAGGATGAGAACTTTCACTTGATTGACTCGTCAAATAATCGGAAACGATTGGCGGATTTAATCAAAAAAGAGAATGAAGAAAAATACGTTGATTTGCACAAAATAAAGGCTAACACGTGGAATCTTTCTTTATCTCAGGAATTTTGTGGAGGGCATATTCGTAGCGGCTTCATAAAAAAGGCCGGAACGGGAAAGTGCAAGGCGGAATGGGTGGCAAACCTTTCGGAACCGGGGAAGTATGAAATATTTATCCATCGGCCTCATATTGTTACGTATGGGGAAGATTCGGGAACAACAGATTATCCCGGGATGAAAAATTACTATACTGTTTATACACTTGAAGGAGAGAAGGAAATTGTCTTGGAGGTTCCGGAAAATGATGGAATGCCGGTGTACGAGTATTCCTTATCGGCAGAAGAAGCTTGGGTGTCTTTAGGTACATTTACTTTATCTGCAGGCGAATCACGTGTCGTGTTGGATGACCGGGGTGTAGCTCCTATTACAGATGAAAAATTTCGGAGTACATATCATCAACTGGTGGTAGCCGATGCCGTTAAATGGGTAAAGATAAAATAATCAGGTCTCTCTCTCTTCTCGTACCGGAGAGCAGGTCATATCCCTACAAAAAAAGCCAACTAATTTTCAATGAATTAGTTGGTTGATTTTTTATTTCAGAAATATTCCTACTGTAATTACTTTTTCCTCTTCTTCTCTTTCCTTTTCGTTGGAGCGTTTCCCCGTCGTCCTCGCCGGAGTTTGCGTTCCGGGCGTTGGCGGCTACTGTTGGTTTTAGGAGGAACCACCTTTGCCGGGGCGGCAGTTGTGGTGCTTTCACTTCCTGCGAGAGCGAAATCCAGTTGGCGGGCAACCAAATTGGCTTTTGCCACTTTCACGAGTACTTGATCTCCCAGTTGGTAGACTTTCCGGTGGTGACGACCCACGATGCAGTAGTTTTCTTCGTCGAATTCGTAATAATCCCCCTCCAGTTCATTAATAGAAACAAGTCCTTCGCATTTGGTGTCATTCAGTTCCACGTAGAAGCCCCATTGCGTCACGCCGGAGATCGTCCCCATGAAATTCTCGCCTAGCTTGTCGCTCATGAACTCGACTTGCTTGTACTTGATGGAGGCTCTTTCCGCGTTAGAGGCGATCTGTTCCATGTCGGAGCAATGCTTACACATCTCTTCATACTTATCGGCATTGGCCGAGCGTCCACCGTCGAGATAACGTTGCAGCAAGCGGTGGGTCATCACGTCCGGGTACCGACGGATCGGTGACGTGAAATGCGAATAATAGTCGAAAGCCAACCCGTAGTGTCCCACGTTCACCGTCGAGTAGACGGCTTTTGCCATGGTGCGGATAGCCAGTGTTTCGATCATGTTCTGTTCCGGGCGGTCCTGCACGTCTTCCATCAATTTGTTCATGGAAGAGGATATTTGTCGGGGCGTACTCGTTCGTAGACGGTAACCGAATTTGGCGATAAAGCGGCTGAAATCTTCCAGCTTTTCGGTATTCGGTTGCTCGTGAATACGATACACGAATGTTTTGGCTTTTTGGTTTTCCTTGACTTTCCCGATTTTTTCCGCTACTTTTTTGTTGGCTAGAAGCATGAATTCCTCGATCAGCTTGTTGGCCTCCTTCGAGCGTTTGAAGTACACGCCCGTGGGTTTCCCCTTCTCATCAATATCAAAGCGAACTTCGATCCGGTCGAAAGCGATGGCGCCATTCTGGAAACGGGTGGCCCGTAGTTTCTGGGCCAGATTGTTAAGGGTTAATATCTCTTCTTTGTAGTCGCCCTCGCCACCTTCGATCATGGCTTGTGCTTCCTCGTAAGTGAAACGGCGGTTTGACTTGATGATCGTTCGTCCGAACCATTGATTGACTACCTCGGCTTTGTCATTCAACTCGAAAACTGCCGAGAAACAAAGTTTTTCCTCGTCGGGACGTAGCGAGCACAACCCGTTGGACAGGTGTTCCGGTAGCATCGGGATCGTGCGGTCCACGAGATACACGGATGTTGCACGGGAGTAAGCTTCCTTGTCCAGCACCGAATCCGGAGTCACGTAGAAACTGACATCCGCGATATGCACGCCGACCTCGTAATTCCCGTTTTTCATTTTTTGGAGCGAGAGGGCATCGTCAAAGTCCTTGGCGTCTTTCGGGTCGATCGTGAACGTCGTGACTTCCCGGAAGTCTCTCCGGTTCTTGATCTCCTCTGCCGGGATGGTATCCTTTATTCTCTTCGCGGCTTTTTCCACGTTTATCGGGAATTGCACGGGCAGTTCGTATTCCGCCATGATGGCGTTCATTTCCGTGTCGTTGTCTCCCGGCGTTCCGAGAACTTCCAGCACTTTCCCCACCGGGTTCTTCTGGTTCTCCGGCCACTCGGTAATCTTGACGATGGCTTTTTCCCCGTCCTTGGCACCGTTCAAGTCTGACAAGGGGATAAATATATCGTAAGGTAATTGTTTGCCCGTGGGAACGAGAAAGGCGTATTGTTTGGAGCATTGTATGATGCCTACGAATGTTTCTTTCTTGCGTTCGAGGATTTCCACCACTTCCCCTTCGGGGCGTCTTTTGGAACTCCGGGCATAGAGTAGCACCTTTACCTTGTCGCCGTTTAAGGCATGATTCAGACCGACTTGCGGAATGAAAACATCTTCTTTGCAGTCGTCCGAGATCAAGTAGGCAGTACCTTTTGCTGTTAGGTCGATGATTCCGGTAACGTAAATCGTGTTTACCTTGAATTTAAAAACCCCGGTTGATTCTTCCGTGAGCATATTGTCATTTTTCATCTCGTAGAGAACCGTCATGATCAATTGTTTGGCATTCATGTTCTTGATGCCTAATCTTTGAGCTAGTTGCTTGTAATTGAAGTTTTGATCGGGGTTACCGGAAAATATATCGTATAATAATCGGTGTAATTCTTTCTTACCGATGTCTCTCTTGCTTTTTTTTTCTTTCTTTGGCATAATCTAAATCGTAAAATATCGGGTGTGGGCGCAAAAAGAACGCCTGTCCCTCTTAAATGAAGTTACTAATGTACTGTTTTATTTTCGTATTTTTATATATAAAGTTTCAAAATCTCCATTTTTCTTTCCGGTGAGATTTTTAGACGACTTAAATGGCTTGTTGGGAAAAATGTTTTGTTTTTCTTTCGGATAATCATTTTTGATGTTGTTAATCATATGATTTTTAAGTGGTTATTTACACCGTTTTTTATAACGAAATGTGGTATTTTTCAGGACCAATAGCGGATCACTTCCGTGTAAAACGCTATTAGAACGCTATTAAAACCCTATTAAAACGCTATTTAGTATAGCGTTTTAATAGGGTTTTAATAGCGTGATTTTAATTCTTTATTCGGAAATGATCCGGAAGTAATCCGTGTATTGTCCTGAAAAAAGTTTACAGTAAACTTAGTAAACCAATGTCAGAATTAAATTTACCCTCTGTTCGTCGTCGTTATTACCCAGTCAAGACGAAATTATCAGCGGTACGAGATCGAG
>ERZ773178.45-NODE-45-length-115611-cov-6.778229_pt1 | contig 115611 bp, 114 predicted proteins | sample MGYA00580533_ERZ773178 | MGnify/ENA primary metagenome ERZ773178 (study PRJEB29015, sample SAMEA2737859) | human gut metagenome | biome: human gut; feature: human-associated habitat; material: faeces | place: China | collected 2012 ...
GAAATAATTGGTAGAAGTGATGATAAAACTTTAATGGAAACAAGTATGTATTCTCATGCTGAATTAGAAGCAATTGAAAGTGCTTCTAAAAATAAAAATTTATATGGAGATTTGAAAGGTGCGACAATGTATGTATCTTGTGAACCATGTATGATGTGTATGGGAGCAATTTTATATGAAGAATTTTCAAAAATAGTCTATGCAGCCACATTACAAGATAGTAATGATAATTATTGTCCAGAAATGATTACTAACATAGATGAACTTGCAAAGTATGGAAATAAGATTGAAATAATAAAAGAATTACATAGAGAAAAAGCAGTAGACATTTTAAAGAGAAGGGGAGAATTGATTAATATGAATATAGACAAAAAAACAAATATATTTGTTTTACATTCATTAAATGGGGATACAATAAATATTTGGGGACAAGATATTAAAGAGAACTTTAATAAACGAAGTATAGAAGTAATACTACCAAAGTTTCCTATTAGAGCAGATTCAAGTTACGAAAAATTTAAAGAGATTTTAAAAGTATATCTTGATAATAAAATATTAAATGAAAATAGTATTGTTATAGGTCATTCAATAGGTAATGCATATTTTATAAGATTTTGTAAGGAAATGAATTATATACCTAAAGCATATATAGCAGTTGCGCCAGGTGCTGTTTATAATATTCCAAGCAACAGAAATGATTATATTGTAAAAGTTAAAGAACAAGCATATTGTAAACAAGAACAATTAGATTTTATAAAGGAAAAGGTAAAAGTTAAATATTGCTTATATTCAGATGAAGATGAACCAAAGGAAGAAATGTTTAAAAGATTTATAGAAGATACGAAGTCAAAAGGTATATATTTAAAATATTATAATCATTTTGATGGTTATCACAGAATATATAAAATTCCAGAATTGACTGAATTGATAAATAAAATATTGAATGGAGATGAATAGTATGATAGATATACACATGCACACAATATATTCAGATGGAGATAAAACGGTAGAAGAAGTACTAAAAATGTGTGAAAAAAGAAGACTAGAATATATATCGATAACAGATCATGATACTTGTAAGCAATATGATGATGAAGCATTAAAATACAATAAAATTTTTAGCGGTAAAATTATAAAAGGTTCAGAATTACATGCAGTATTTCAAAATAAAAATATTGAAATATTAGCCTATAATATAAATCCAAATCTGATTAATCAATGGTGCGAAAAATATTATTCAGATGACAAATTAAGAGAACAGCAAAAGATATGCAGACAAAGGTTATTTGATATATGTGATAAGCACGGATTAATATATGATGAAAGTAAAATAAGAAAGCCTAAGAAAGCATCCGAATATGTAGAAAGACCGATTTATGAAGAATTGATAAAACATAATGAAAATCATAAAATATTAGGAGAATTTACAGAATCATTTAGTGTATTTTTTAGAAAAGGCTTAGCAAATCCAGAAAGAAGTTACTTCATGAATCATATAGAATTTAGACCACCATACAGGGAAGTTATTGATATTATTCACAAAGCAGGAGGAAAAGCATTTTTAGCACATCCATTTGAATATAAATTTGAAGATACAATAGGTTTTATTGATGATTTAAGAAAAGAAGCAGAATTGGATGGTATAGAATGTTTCCACCCATCTTCAGCTGACGATAATAAAAAAGATATTTTAGTAGATTATGCTAGAAGAAATAATTTATATATTAGTGGTGGAAGTGATTATCATGGAAGTCCAAAACCAGATATAGAAATAGGTATTGGAAGAGGAAATCTAAACATTTCTAAAGAAATAATAGAAGAATGGATAAGATAAAACATATAAATAAATTAATTGGAGGAATAGAATATGAATGAAAATAATATAAATGGAAAAATCGCTTTTTTAAGAGATACATTCTTAAAAGCAGAAAAAGATTATTTAGAAGAGTTAATAAAAGAACCTAAATATAAGAATTTTATAGAGGATTTGAATAAGTATAATTCTAAAGAATTATCATTAGAGGCAGTTAAGAGAATTAGTGCTATTGAAAGTGGAAAAGTAAAAGAAGAAGATTTAGAAAAAGTGGAAACAGAAATTACACTATTACTAGCATCAATTCAAGATTGCGTTAGAGAAAAAGTTAAAGAAAAAATAAAAGTTGAAGAAGAATTAGAAATAAAATAGAAATAGCCTAGATTTCACTATCTAGGCTATCATCATATAAACACTCAATTTTTTCCATATTTTCACGTTTCCTATCTGGAATAACATGGCAATATTTATTCAAAGTGGTACTTATATCAGCATGTCCTAGAATTTTACTAAGTACAGGAATTTCCATACCTTGTTCAATTGCTCTAGTTGCAAAAGTATGTCTTAAAGTATGGAATGTAACTTGAACTTTATCAGCATGAGATTTTGCTTTAGATTTTATATTCTTTTTAATTTTATTTCTAATTGGTTTTTCCTTTTTATCTCGTAAACCAGCATCTATTAACATTAAAGAATACTCTTTCCAAAAAGTTTTCTGCTCATAAGGTTCTACAATTTGATTACAAAATAGAAAATCTTTATTTATATAGGATTTACCAGCTAATTGGATTTCAATTTTTTGTTTTTGCTTGTGAGTTTTTAATTCTTTAACAATAGGAGAGATAAGCGCCACTAAAAGAAAATTATAAAAAAATTACACATGTTTTTAAAATATGCGTAATTTTTTTAATTTTTTACACATATTTATTGCATATGTGTAAATTTTATATTATAATACACATATGGAGGTATGAAAAATGAAACATGAATTAAAAATGTTGCCACCAGAAGATAATTTCAGAACAGTAAGAATATTAGAACAATTAGCAAGAACTAATAGAGCACTTGCAGAATTAAAAGGATATGCAAGAACAATACCAAATCAACATATATTAATAAATGCTATAACAATAAATGAAGCAAAAGACAGTAGTGAAATAGAAAATATAGTTACTACACATGATGAAATATATAAAGCAATGACTCAAAGTAATTATAAGAACGAAAGTGCTAAAGAAGTAGTAGATTACAGAAGCGCTATATGGAGAGGCTATAGTTTAGTAAAAGAAAAAGAAATGATAACTACTAATATTTTGGTAGAGATTCAATCAATAATAGAACACAACAATGCAGGAATCAGAAAAATTCCAGGAACAGTTTTAAAGAATTCCAAAACTGGAGAAATTGTATATACTCCACCAGAAACAGAAAAAGAAGTTAGAGAATATTTAAAGAATTTAGAAGAATATATAAATACTGATGATATGATAGATCCTCTAATAAAACTTGCAATTATACACTATCAATTTGAATCAATACATCCATTTTATGATGGTAATGGAAGAACTGGAAGAATATTAAATATTTTATATTTAGTATTAAAGGATTTATTAGATAGTCCAATTCTATATTTAAGTAGATACATTAACGACAATAAACAAACATATTACAAATTATTTAAAGAAGTAAGAGAAACAAATAATTTCGAAGAGTGGATTATATATATATTAATTGGAATAGAAGAGACAGCAGAAGAAACAATGAAACTAATTAAAGATATTCAGGGTGAAATGGAAGAATATAGTAAAGAGTTGAAAGAAAAATTACCTAAAATATATAGTAAAGAATTATTAGAAGGACTATTTTTTGAAGTATATACAAAAATAAGCTATATTGAAAATATATGTGGAGTTACAAGAAAAACTGCAATGTCATATCTAAATCAATTAGAAGAAGCGGGATTTCTTTCATCTGAAAAAATAGGAAGAGACAGAATATATAAAAATGATAGATTAATTAATTTATTAAAAAATAGATAAAAAGGGTGATAAAATGAATAATTATTTATTCTTAACAAATGATGGATATACATATCAACCAGATTCAGAGAGCATTGAACCAGATTGTGAGAATGCACAGTTAATTGGAATAGAATCTGGAAATATGCAAGAAGATGCATTTAAGAATTTAATAAATGAAAATGAATACCTAAGACAATTTAATTTTAATGAAATATATTGCTATAAATTAGCAAAAGATTACGAAGAAAGTAAAAAGTATTTTTATATAAAGTATAATAATACCGGTAGATAATCAAATCTTCCGGTATTCCAATTTATATAATTATTTTATAAAAGATAAGAGAGGCGAGAGATATAAAAGGTGTATAAGTTAGTAAAAGTATTAGGCCGTATAGTGACATATTGTTTATGTGCTATAACAATAGATAAAATAAATGTAACAGAAAGTTTATTCTTGAGTTATTTTATAATTTCACCAATAATTAATGAACTGTTATGGTTATTGTCATATTATACTTGTAATAAAATAATTTATCAAAAACTTAATATAGATATACCAGCTATAGGAAGTATAGGATATACAATTTCATATGTTGTTTATGCTTTTATTATATTTGGTATTTTAATAGTTTTAAAGAGATTTGGAATTATTCCTTTTGCAAATGATTTTGATGAAAAAATAATGACTTTGATTATAGAATATTCTGCTAATAGAATCAAAGTGTTATCTAATAAAATATTACAGGTTTTATAATTATAGATTTGAAGAATATTAAAATTTGTCGAAAATTATAATTTATTACAAAATTCGACAAATTTTTTAAAATATAAATGGTATTATATAAACAATGGGGGAATATATTATGAAAAAAGAGATACAGTTTGACTATTACGAAGTTCATTGTTTTGAAATGAATGAAGATAATACCATAGCAACAGATATAAAATTTAATATTGATAGTATACTTAGTGATTTAAACAAAATAGAAGTAGTTAAAAGAACGCAAATTTATAAAAATGATAAAATTCGTTTTCAGATTGTAAATAAAACAGAAGATGAATTATGGGAAATACAAGTTTTAAGACTAAGAGAATCTATGTTACCAGGAATTGCAGATGAAGAAGGAAATTTCGAGATTATAACTCTAGAAGATGGTCAATATATTGGAGAGTCAGTAACTTTACTATATGATCCTAATAATTGTATTATTTGTATGCAGAGAAATAATAGAGCGATACTTCCATCCACAATGGAATATTTGTTAAGGGCAATATATAAAGGCAGTAATGAGTTAATAACCTTAAAACCAATAATTAAACCACGAGATTTAACTAAGATAAATGATGAAACATTATATAGAAAGATAAGTATAGGTATAGCAACGGATGAGGTAGTTCTGAATGAGGAGAATCCTACACCTATAGGAAGAATGTTAAATAATATTAATGAATATGATTGTGGATATGTAACATTAGAATTAGGTTTCAATGGAAGGTTAAAAAAGAATACAACTATGGCATCAGGATTATCATTTCAAACAATAGAAGAATTATTAGAAGATAATAAAGTAGATAAATTAAAAATAGCTTATAAAACAACAGAAGACTCTTTTGTAGAATATGCAGATTTAATCGAGAATAAAACACACGATATACTATCATTTGAATATCAAAGAAACAAAGATATATCACATAAATTGATATTTGAAAAAATACATGAAAGATATAATGAAAGAAAAAATGATAATAAAATTTACAGATAGAAAGGAATTTTATGAAGAATAAAGATAATGAAAAAGTTGAATTAATTTTAGAAGAGTATTTGCCTATAATTATTTCTAGTGTAATAACAATTTTTTTTATAATAATAGTATTTTATTACAAAGTGGAAAATATAAAAATACCTAAAATAGAATTTCTACTTACTTCAATAGTGACATTAGTAACAACAATTATAGGTTTTTTATTAACAGGATTAACCATAATCATGAGTATGATGCAAACAAGGGTAATGAGAGTGATTAGAAATCATTGTGGAGAAAAGTTATTAAGTAAATACATAATGTCACCTATAATATGGGGAGTTATATTGATAGTAAATATTTTGATTATGGGATATTTCTTGAACAGTGAAAATACAGTAAACAGTGTAATGTTAATAAGCAGTCTATTTTTTATAGCAATGTTTATAACTGGAACTATTAGAATAAGTTATTTTATGAAGGATATGTTTATAAAAATATCTCAAGAATATAATATAGAAGAAAAAAAATCAAATATAAAAAAAGCACAAAGTAATAATATAGAGTTTATTAATAAATAAAAAGTTCGCTAATACAGCGAATTTTTTTCGGTTTCTTTGTCACACCTTGGTCATACTCTCTTCAAAATCACACGATTTTAAACACAATTTAACCAAAACAAATAATCCCCAATATCACCAATTAACTTACTCCAACAAAACATAACACAATCACACCAAGCTCAACAATATCAACACTTACGGGCTCATAACCCGTTGAAATCTACTATAAATAAGTAAAATACTAAAATGATGTAAACTTACAGTAGCAATGGATTTAAAGAAATTTGATTTGAATAAAATTTAATATAAAATATAAAAGTGGGGACAATTTGGGGACAGTCCCCACAATTTTATGAAATAAATAGCATATTTAAGCATTGCTAATTTATATAAAACTTAAAATTCAAAAAAGTAATTTTGAGAATTTTGAAAAGAGTTTTTATTGATAAAATCATTATATAAAATCATAGATTTTTATAATGATTATACGAGCATTTTCTCTAAAACTTTACCTGCTTCTTTATTATGCGATTGCACTGGATGTACATAGAAGTTTAAGGTAGTAGTTATTTGAGCATGCCCTAATCTTGATGCTACAACAGCCACATCCACATTTTTAGATATAAGCAAAGTAGCATTTGTGTGTCTAAGACCATGGAAAGTAATTTTGGGTAAATTATTCTTTTCAATAAAAGAACGAAACCAATCTGTAACTGTATCTGGATGCATTGGACTTCCATTCCATGTAACAAAAAGCCTATTTGAGTTAATCCATAAGTTACCACATTTTTCTTTTTCAGCTTCATACCAAGTTTTGTATTTTTTAAGCATATTGATAACTATATCTGGAATTCCAACTTCTCTAATTGAACTCTGTGTTTTAGGATTTTTTACGAAAATGCCTTTTTCAGATGTATATTGGCTTGCTTTAGTAATATGTACAAATCCATTATCAAAATCGATATCTGACCATTCTAAGCCCAATACTTCGCCTCTACGCATACCAGTAAACAATGTTAGAATAATAATAGTTTGAAATTTAATTTCTTCATTTTCTAAAGCTTCTAATAATTGCTTACATTGAATATCATCATAGTATTTAATTTGAGGTCTTTGGTGTTTAGGTGGTTTGACTCTATCTGCTGGATTATAAGGTAGTATTTGCCAATACACTGCATTTTGTAACATAGCATGTAATAAACGATGGTGTTCTAATATTGTTTTAGAAGATAGTCCTTTCATTACAGTTTTTCCATTATTATTCTTACATCTTTTTAACTGATGATCTTTTGAAAGATAATCATAGAAACTCATAATGTGAGTTGGCTTTATGTTAGACAGTTTAAAGTGTCCAAAGTAGGGAATAATTCTTGTGTTTAACATTCCTTTATATCTTTCATAAGTTTTTGGAGCCAATTCTTTTGAACCGTAATTTTTAGACCATAAAACTGTAAATTCTTTAAAAGTCATTGAAGAGTTTTGTAAAACAATACCGTTTTCAATTTCATAAACAAAATTTACAAGTTCTTTATCTGCCTCACGTCTACTATTTGCTTTGATGCTCTTAGTATATTTGATTCTGTTACCATAGCTGTCAAAACCATGTGATACAATTAATCTCCATGAGCGTTTGCCTCTCTTTTCAAGATACCCTGCCATTACTTTTTCACCTCCTTTCAGCATACCTATGGCAAGGATTTTTATAATATTATTAATTATAATGAGATTTAATAATGTTAAACATCTCATTTAAACTCGAATATAAGTCCTTACCTTCAAAATGTTTTTTATAATTATTGTATTGATTAGTAAATTTAGAATTATCTAAGGGTAAAGAATTCCAGAAAATATTAAAAGTTGATGGATAAAGACCGACTGATGGATATAGTTCATTAGAAGGATATAAAGCATATGTTTGAAGAGTATATTTAAATATAGATAGGCTATGTTTTTTTACATTATTTGCATATCTAATACCACTTACTTTTTCACTTTCTAAACTATTGAAATTAGTTGAAGTCTTTAAACAAATTTCAAACCAAGTCAGTATATCACATAAACATTCTTTCAATTCTATAGAAACTACTGAATTGTCTTTTTTATATTTATTATATAAATTATTAAAGTTATTAATTTTCTTTTCTAATATTAATATATCTTCATTCATAGTTAATCTCCTATACTAGTATTTCCTTCTAGTTTCTTCAATCCATTGTTTAAACTGTTCCTCAGTTTTTAAGCCATTTTTTATATCTTGTTTAAATTTATTAGCTTCTTCTTTCCACTTTTCATATTTTTCTAAATATATTGGAATATCAGGATTTCTATTTGCTAACATTTTTTTTGCAGATAAAGTTTTTCTGTATAAGGCAGTTACTTCATCTTTTTTTAATTTATCATTGTAAGTTATCATTGCTCCAATTTCTTGGCATGTTTTACCGTGTTCATATATATTATTGCAATATAATGTATTCTTCTTTGAAGAAGGAATAAAGTATTTACCACAATTTTTACATACATATATTGGTGTATCATGTTTTATTAATTCTAAAAGAGTTATTAAACATGCAGTTTCAATTGTATGGCAGTTAAAGGACAAAGATGAAAAAATATCATTATCATATTTTCTAGAATCATTTTTTAACTTTTGAGCAATATTTTTTGCATTTTCTTCAAAACTACTTTTTGCACGACATAGCGAAGAAGGAGTCATATTTCTTAGTGGTTCTATATCGTACGAAAGAGTAATAAATTCACTTAATTCTAAATATAAATCAATATAATCATCATCTGCATGTTTATAGATATAAAATCTATCAGCAATAGAAAAATCGTTTAAATAATCTAAATTTGATAGGTTATTTATAAAGTTAATTAATTTTTTAAATTTAGATTGATAATATATTAAAATTTTTTGACGTTTTTTAAAATATTTCTCGCATACTGAAAGAAAATCTTTTGGTGTTAAGAAAATATTTTTTCTGTCATTAGTAATATTTAAATTGATATATTTATTAAATGGGTTGCTAGGTCCTTTGTTAACATCATAAAAGTCTATTCCTGGTATTCCATATTCACGTACAAACTCTACAAAGCAATTAAAATCAGTAAAATCATAATTTACAAATTTTAATAAAAGTGTTCCTAATTCATTTATTTCATCAACAAAGTCACATTTATATAATTTACAAAGACTATTATAATAGTTAGAAAGATATTTTTTATATTCTTTTTTTGTTTTAAATTCATCTTTTTCTCTGAGTATTGTATATGTGTCATTATCTTTATTATATGATGCATATACAATAGAAAAAGAATTTCTTGTAAAAATTTCTTTGTTGTTTGAGATACTCAATTTCATATAATAAATTGTAGAAACAATATCAAACTTCATATAAACCTCCTTGTTAACAACTACAAAAATGCAATAAAAGTTGCTAATTTATATCATATATTAATTTTACATATTGACTTCTGGAAAATTAACAATTAAAATACAAACAACAAGCTTGTTAACAAAAGTATACATAGTTAAATAAAAAAAGTCAATACAAAACTTTAAATTTATTTAACTAATGTGAATAGGAGGTGGTAATTATGGCAGTAGATAAAATACATAGAACAACTCTAACTGCAAAAGAAGCAGCAGAATATTTAGGAATATCATATTGGCTAATAACTCAATTAGTTAGAAGAAAACAAATTCCTTGTTCTAGAGTTGGAAAGAGAATTTTATTTAGAGAAGAAGCTTTAGACATTTATTTAAGTAAAAAAGAAAATGATTCATTATTAGAATCTAATTAGAAAGAAGGGAGGTTATGGGACAAGTTGGATGGATAAAAATAAGCACAGATATATTCTCTAATAGAAAAATTAAAATCCTACTAAAAGAAAAGGACGGGGACACCTATTTTAGATTATGGATTCAAATTTTAACTATTGCTGGAGAATGTAACAGAAATGGTGGACTATATATTAGTGATAATGTACCATTTAAAATTGAAGATTTTACGAACATTATCGGAAAATCTTCCAAAACTTTTACGAAAGTTTTCAGAAAATTTATCGATTTAGGTATGCTGATTTATAAAGATAATACATACTTTGTGAAAAATTGGAACAAGTATCAAAGTATTGAAAAACTAAACAAAATTGCAAAATTAAATAAAGTAATTGAAGAATCTAAAAATGAAAAAAGTTTTTATAATTCTACACAAGAAAAGATAAGAAAAGAAGAGAATAGAAAGGAGACAAAAATAGATGAATCAAATTTTGAAACCCTCGATTGATAAAAATGATTATATTGAGTGTGAATACTGTAAAAACAAATTATATAGAAAAACAATAGAATGGCAGTTATATGGTGACAAAAAAGTTTTAACACTAGATTATGAAAGATGTAATTGTAAAGAAGCCAAGGTTTATTGGAATGAATATGATCTTAAAAAGTTAAAGATGTTAGAAGAAGAAAGAAAACTAGAGTTAATGCAAGAATTTGCACAAAAAGTGGACAAGATAATAAAAAACAGTAAGATGAGTAAAAGAAATTTAAATTATAAATTTGAAAACTTTGAAGTCAATTCAAATAACAAAAAAGTATATCAAAGTTTAAAAGAGTATAGTGAGAAATTAGTAAATTTAAAAGAAAGAAAAGGATTAATTTTGGTAGGAAATAATGGGGTTGGAAAAACACATTTAGCCTGTAGTATTGCAAATGAATTAATAAAAAATGGAATACCAATCATATATGGAACCTTAATTAATTTATTAGCAGAATTGAAAAATTCATATGATTCAGATAATAATATTTCTGAAAGGGAAATTATAAAATTATATGAAAAAGTTAATTTGTTAATCATAGATGATTTAGGAAAAGAAAAGCCGAGTGAATGGGGATTAGAAAAATTATTTACTATAATAAATAGCAGATATGAAAATAATTTACCAGTAATTATAACAACAAATTATAATCAAAATTCTTTAGCTGAAAGATTAAGTTTAAATGGCGAAATAGAAACAGCAAAATCCATTATTTCGAGATTATATGAGATGTGCTACTTAGTTAAAATTAATGATATAGATCATAGAATTAAAAAGAAAAAAGTTAGTAATTGCGCTAACAATTGCTAACTAAAAATGTTACTTTTTTAAATATTTTCTATAAAAATTATAATGTATTTTTGCAAAAAAGTAAATAAAAATTTACAAAAAAATTAGGACAAGTAGGTATAAAAATTTAAACTAAATTGTCCTAATTTTTTTAAAATAAAATAACAAAATAGTTTAAAAAATATCCCTCGGAGAGCAAAAAGGGTATTAGGGCATTTGCCCCTAAACAGCGAAAAGGGTGTCAAAGCACCACGCTGGCGAATATTAGGTACTAAAAAATACTACCTATATTCGTGCAAAATAAATTTTCATAATAAGGAAGTGATGAAAATGTGGAGGAGTTCGGAGCAAGCTTTAGATAGTATTTTCTTATCATATAATAAAATCTTAAAGAGATTTCAATTGCTAGGTGTTACTACTAAATATGGAAAAGAAATAACACATGAGGATTTAAGAAAAGCTATAGAAGTTATGCTAAAAAAACATCCAACTTGTAGATGGAGAAGTGAGAAAGTAAAAAGTAGAAAATATTTTGTTTTAATTGAAGGGTATTATTGGTTACTAAATGTGTATTTTCAAAAAGAAAAATCATTAACAGATGCTGACATAGATTTTTTTGAAAATAGAATTAGCCAGTATGAGGAATTGCTAAAAATACAGCATGATGAAAATTGGTTGAATGAAGATATGGATATAAAACAACTATGTGAGTATTTTGATAGAAGAGATATTACTGTTAGAAAAGCAGTTAAAAAAATGTGTGATAATGGATTTGAGCAATATAAATTTTTAGTTGATGGCAAAGTTGTTATTTCTAGTAAAGGTGTTGAATGGATTTGTAAAAATGTTTTTAAACAAAAGTATTTGGAATTATTAGAAAAGAAGAAAATGAAATTGACGGAGAAGTATATAAAGGCAGGCTATATATATGATCATTTTTTTGGGAGAAATTAGAAAAATATATCAAATTAATTAAAAAATAGTTGAAAAAAAAATATATATTTATTATAATACAATTAAATTAACTAAAAAATATATATAATTTACTATAATACAAATTAATTTGACATATGGTAAATTAATTTTGAGGAGGTGATGTTTTGCACAATAATAGTACTCACAATGAGATCAAAGGCTATTTGTCATTAAATGGATGGAAATTTAAGGAAGTAATAAATGAAATGAATAGAAGAAGAAAATTACAAAATAAACCATTAACAACAGAGTCTAATATTCTAAATAAAATAAGAAGAGAAACAATAAAATATACAGAGGTAAAAGAAATTGCAGACATCATTGGTTGTGATTTGGAATGGAAGAAAAAATAGGAGGTAAAATAATGAATAATAAGAAAGAAAAAGAAAGAGATGAACTTCATAAAACAATATGGAAAATGGCGGATGAATTAAGAGGCGCTGTTGATGGATGGGATTTTAAACAATATGTATTAGGACTATTATTTTATAGATTTATATCAGAAAATATAGAAAACTATGTTAATACTAATCAGAGAAAATTAGGAAAAAAAGACTTCGAGTACAAAAATCTTTCTAATGAGGATGCAGAATATGGTAGGGAAGATATTTTAAATGATAAGGGATTCTTTATTTTGCCAAGTGAGTTATTTTGTAATGTTAGAAAAAAGGCAAAAGTAAATCCTGATTTAAATATAACAATACATAAAGTTTTTGAAAATATAGAAGCATCTGCTAAAGGGACAGCATCAGAAAAAGCAGTTAAAGGTTTATTTGATGATTTTGATGTTAAAGGAAATAAATTAGGAAATACAGTAGATGAAAAAAATGAGAAATTAATTAAAATGCTAGATGCAATTGGAGACTTGAAATTAGGTAATTACTCAGATAATACAATTGATGCTTTTGGAGATGCATATGAATATTTAATGACAATGTATGCATCCAATGCTGGTAAGTCTGGAGGAGAATTTTTTACACCACAAGAAGTTGGTGAATTGCTTGCTAAAATTGTAATAATGGATAAAAAAGAAGTAAATAAAGTATATGATCCATGCTGTGGATCTGGAGGATTATTGTTAAAGTTTGCAAAAATACTTGGAAAAGAAAACATAAAAAATGGTTTTTATGGGCAAGAAATTAATTTAACGACATATAACCTAGCTAGAATAAATATGTTTTTACATGACATTAATTATAATAATTTTGACATATCTAGAGGAGACACTTTAACAAATCCTATGAATTGGGATGATGAGCCTTTTGATGCAATAGTATCTAATCCACCATATTCTATTCATTGGGCGGGAAAATCAGACCCGTTATTAATAAATGATGAAAGATTTGCACCAGCAGGAATACTTGCACCAGAATCAAAAGCAGATCTTGCATTTACGATGCATATGTTATCATGGTTAAGTCAAAAAGGAACAGCTGCAATAGTTCAATTTCCAGGAGTATTATATCGTGGTGGAGCAGAACAAAAAATTAGAAAATATATGGTAGATAACAATTTTGTAGATACTGTTATTCAATTGCCAAGTGATTTATTTTTTGGTACATCTATAGCAACATGTATATTAGTATTAAAAAAATCAAAAAAAACTAACGATATACTATTTATTGATGCTTCAAATAAATTTATAAGAAACTCCAATAAAAATAAGTTATCTCCAGATAATATAAATTGGATTATAGACAAAATCAAAAATAGAAAAGGCAAAGAAAATGAACCAGTAGTAGTAGTAGCTAATGAAGAAGTAGAAAAAAATAATTATAATATATCAGTCAATACATACATAAAGAATAATTTAGAAGAAGAAAAAATTGATATAAAAGAAGTAAATAAAAATATAAAAGAAATAGTGAAAAGAGAAAACAAAATTAGAATTGAACTTGATAAAATAATCCAAGAATTGGAGGAAGATAATGAGTAAAATTAATGATTTAATTAAAAAGATGTGTTCGGATGGCGTTGAATACCGTAAATTAAATGAATTGTTGGATTATATTCAACCTTCAAGGTATATTGTAAAAAACACAAATTATGATAAAAACTATACAATACCAGTTCTAACTGCGGGACAGACTTTTATATTGGGATATACCAATGAAATCGATGGTATTTATAAGGCATCTAAAGAAAAACCAGTAATAATATTTGATGACTTTACAACTTCAAATCATTGGGTAGAATTTGATTTTAAAGTAAAATCATCTGCAATGAAAATTCTTGTGCCTAAGACCAATGATTCATTTAAGTTTATTTATTATTGCATGCAAAATATTGAATATATCCCAAAAGAGCATTCAAGACAATGGATTCAGAAATATAGTGAATTTAAAATACCTTTGCCAAAAAAAGAAATACAAGAGAAAATAGTAGAGATACTTGATAAATTTGGTGAGTTGGAAGCAGAGTTGGAAGCAGAGTTGGAAGCAAGAAAAAAACAATACGAATTTTATAGTAAAAAGATTTTTAAATTTAAAAAACCAGTTAAATATGTTCCAATTGGAGAAATATCTAGCGCTATTACAGATTATGTTGCAAATGGTAGTTTTGCAGAAATAGCAAAAAATGTTCAATATAAAAGTGAACCAGATTATGCGGTATTACTTAGAACAGTAGATTATTCAAATGGATTTAATCCTGATAAATTTGTTTATATTGATAAGCATGCATATGGTTTTTTAAAAAAATCAAAGCTATTTGGTGGGGAGATTATAATTAATAATGTAGGAGCAGGTGTTGGAACCACATTTCTTTGCCCAAAATTAGATATAAATATGAGCTTGGCTCCAAATTCGATTATGATAAAAACACCGAACAATAAGTTTTATTATTATTGGTTAAAAAGCATATATGGACAAGAAGCTATAAAGAGTATTGTATCTAAAAGTGCTATGCCAAAATTTAATAAAACTGAATTTAGAAAAATAATGGTTCCAGTTTTACCGGAGCAACAACAAAATGAAATTGTAAATATATTAGAAAAAATTGATAATCTCATAAATGACATATCAGAAGGATTACCAGCTGAAATAGAATTAAGAAAGAAACAATATGAGTACTATAGAAATAAATTATTAAATTTTAAAGAGGTGATTGTTTAATGGATGGGGTTAATTCAATTGAAGCAGTCGCTAAAAAGATAAAAGATGATTTAAACTCAAGAAATCAAAAGAAAAATATTTCTTTACTATATGCTTTTAATGCAACAGGGAAAACAAGATTATCTACTACATTAACTAATAGTATGGATGAAGATAAAGTATTGTGTTATAATGCATTTGTGGAAGATTTATTTACATGGGACAATGATAATTTTATTTTTAAAATTAATCCATCTTGCTGGTTAGTAGAGTTCATTAAAGAGCAGGGTCTTGAAAATCAAATTATAGAAAATTTTACGAGTGTTATTAATTCGAAGGTTGAACCAAGTTTTGAATTAGATAGAGGTGAAATTATTTTCAGTATTGCCTCAGGTGATAGTGACTATGATAAAGGAATAAAAATATCTAAAGGAGAAGAAAGCGTATTTATATGGTCAATTTTCTATACAATTTTAGAGACTGCAATAGATACACTAAATATGGAAAAAAATGACAGATTTACTGAATTCTTTGACAATTTAGAGTATGTTATAATAGATGATCCAGTTTCATCGATAGATGATTCAAAGATTATTTCAATTGCAATGATGTTAATAAAAGTGATAGATAAATATAAAAACAATAGTAATCATAAATTGAAATTTTTAATAACAACTCATCACGCATTATTTTATAATGTTATATATAATCAATATAGGAAAAATAAAGAATATAATTTTAAACCATTTATATTAAAAAAGAAGAATAAAATATATGAACTAAAAAATCAGAAAATAGATAGTCCATTTGGATACCATTTAATGGTCAAAGAAGAAATAGAACGAGCTATACAAGAAGAAGATATTCAAAAATATCATTTTAATTTATTCAGAAGCTTATTAGAAAAGACAGCAAATTTTATGGGATATAGTAATTGGGCTGACTGTATTGAAAATGATAAAAAACAAGAATTTATAAGAATCATTAATTTATATAGTCATAGTAGATTGTCAGATATTGAATATAGAGAATTAACATATGATGATAAAGAATTATTTATAGATACATATAATAAATTTGTTAAGGATTTTAAATGGGGGAAAATAGATGGAGAATAAAAGAAATATTATATCTGAGAGTGATAATTCAACAGTATTAACAGAATATAAGCCATTAGCAAGAAGAGAAATATCGTATCAAAGTGAAGCAGAACTTGAGAAAAATTTTATTAAAATATTGCAAGAGCAATCTTATGAATATTTAAATATAAATAATGAAAAAGATTTAATAAAAAATCTAAAAGAGAAATTAGAAAAACTAAATAAAATCAAATTTACAGATAAAGAGTGGGAAGATTTATTTAATAACATTATTGCTAATCCTAATGATGGAATAATAGAGAAAACAAAAAAAATTCAGGAAGATTATAAGCAAATATTAACATTAGAAAATGGAGAATTAAGAAATATTTATTTAATAGATAAAGATAATATTCATAATAATAGTGTTCAAGTAATTAATCAATATGAAGTAGAAACAGATAAAAGAAAAAATAGATATGATGTTACGATTTTAGTGAATGGATTCCCTATGGTTCATGTAGAATTGAAAAGAAGAGGTGTTGAATTAAGACAAGCCTTTAATCAAATAGAGAGATATCAAAGAGATTCGTTTTGGTACAATTCTGGATTATATAATTATGTTCAAATATTTGTTATAAGTAATGGGACATTTACTAAGTATTATTCAAACACTACAAGATATAAACATCTTGATGGAAAAACTGTAAAAAAGTCTAATTCATTTGAATTTACATCATATTGGGCAGATCAAAATAATAATGGAATTTGTGATTTGGAAGATTTTGCAAGAACTTTCTTCAGTAAAAGAACATTACTAAATATAATAGCTAAATATTGCATTTTTACTTCTGAAGAAGATTTATTAGTAATGAGACCATATCAAATTACAGCAACAGAAAAAATAATAAACAAAATAGAAATAGCTAATAATTACAATAAATATGGAACAATTGAAGCTGGTGGCTATATATGGCATACAACTGGCTCAGGAAAAACATTGACTTCTTTTAAAACAGCTCAAATAGCAAGTAAGCTTGAATATATAGATAAGGTTATATTTGTAGTAGATAGAAAAGATTTGGATTATCAAACAATGAAAGAATATGATAGATTCAAAAAAGGATGTGCTAATTCAAATGCTAATACTAAAATATTAGAAGGACAACTAGAAGATAGCAAATCTAAAATAATTATTACAACAATTCAAAAGTTAGATAGTTTTATAAAGAAAAATAACAACTCAAAAGCATATTATAAAAAAATAGTTTTTATATTTGATGAATGCCATAGAAGCCAGTTTGGAGATATGCACAAAAATATAACACAAAAATTTAAAAAATGGATAATATTTGGATTCACAGGAACTCCTATCTTTACAGGTAATGCCAAAACAAAAAAAGGAATAATGCAAACTACAGGTCAATTATTTGGAGAAAGACTTCATACATATACTATAGTAAATGCTATAAGTGATAAAAATGTATTACCATTTAGATATGAATATATCGGTAGAGTTGATATTAAAGAAGATGTAAAGGATGAAAAAGTATATAAAATTGATATTGAAAAAGCCTATGATAACAAAGCAAGAATATCAGCAATTACAAAATATATAATTGAACATTTTTCTTCTAAAACTAAAAATGATGAGTCATATGTATATAATACATTAGAAAATGTTGTGGAAGTAGCTAAAAATAGGGATGCTAGACAAATAAAGAGCAAATCAAATATAAAAGGATTTAATTCGATTTTTGCTGTGGCTAATATAAATATGGCTAAAAAATATTATAGTGAATTTAAAAATACTAAAAATCATAACTTGAAAATTGCTCTTATTTATAGCTATGGAGCAAATGATGAAGTTGTAGATGGAGTTTACGATGAAAATTCTGAAACTACAGAAGGGCTAAATAAGAGTGATAGAGATTTTCTTGAGTTAGCAATCAAAGATTACAATAAAATGTTTGGAACAAGTTATGACACAACAGGAGAAAAATTCCAGAATTATTATAAAGATGTTTCTCTAAGGATGAAAAACAAAGAAATTGACATTTTAATAGTTGCAAATATGTTCTTAACTGGTTTTGACGCTGTGACACTTAATACACTATGGGTGGACAAAAATTTGAAATATCATGGACTGATACAAGCATTTTCAAGAACAAACAGAATATTAAATTCTGTTAAAACTTACGGTAATATTGTTTCATTTAGAAATTTAGAAAAGGAATTAAATGATGCATTAGCTTTATTTGGAGATAGTAATGCTTCAGGAATAGTTTTATTAAAGCCATATAAAGATTACTATTATGGTTATGAAGATGACAAAGGAAAGTTGTTTAAAGGTTATAAAGAACTTGTTGAAGAATTAAAAGAAAAATTTCCAATAGGTCAAACAATTATTGGAGAACAAAAACAAAAGGAATTTATAAAATTGTATGGTGCAATTTTAAAAGTAACTAATATTTTAAATTCATTTGATCAATTTAAAGATGAACAATTGCTAAATGAACGAGATACTCAAGATTACCATAGCGTATATCAAGATATTTATGATGATTTTAGAAAAAAATCAAAAGTAGATTCAACAGACATAACAGAAGATATAGTTTTTGAAATGGAACTTATAAAGCAAATAGAAGTAAATATAGATTATATTTTAGCTTTAGTAAAAAAATATCATGATAGCAATATGAAAGATAAAGAGGTGCTAGTAACAATTAACAAAGCAATCATGTCAAGTCCAGACTTAAGAAATAAAAAAGATTTAATTCTAGAATTTATAGATTCACTAAATGTGAGTTCAGATGTATATACTGATTTTGAGATTTTTATGAATAGTAGAAAGAGAGAAGAATTAGACAAAATAATTAAGGAGGAGAATCTGAATTCAGAAGAAACATACAAATTTATTAAGAAATCTTTTGATAAAGGAAGTATAGAAACAGATGGAACAGGAATATCATCTGTATTGCCACCAATGGATATGTTTGCAAAAGACAGGTCTAGGTTAAAGAAAAAGAATGTTGTAATAGATAAATTAATAGACTTTTTCGATAAATTCTTTAGTATTACAAACAAATCACTATTTACTAAAAAAGAGGTTGAATATAAAAAAGATGAGGATAATGAAGAAAATCAATTAATGGTTGCGGAAGATAGCGAAGAATATAAAAATGAATAAAATTGTAATCATTAATTAGCTAAAAATAAATTCTATTTTAGAAGATAATATATAAAATTAAATAAAAACTTTCTTTTTTGGAAATAATATGATATAATATTATTATAATCAAAAAGGAGAGTTTTTATTATGTTAGGAGAAAAAATAAAAAAATATAGAGAAAGCAAAAATATGACTCAAGGCGAAATTGCTGATATACTAGGTGTTAAAGCAGCAACTATTTCAAAATATGAAGCTGAGACTTTGGAACCTAATATAGAATCATTAAAGAGATTAGCTGACTTATTTGAAGTATCAGTAGATGAATTGATAAAAGAAGATTCTTTTGATATATCAAAAATAAATATTTTAGAAGTATTAAAAGAACAAAAAAATATGAAGTTAAAAGGTAATTTATATCATAATACGCAAATAACTTTTGCATATAATACAAACCATATTGAAGGAAGTAAACTTACAGAAGATCAGACTAGATATATTTATGAAACTAATACTTTATTAGCAGAGAAAGACTCAATAACAGATTTAGATGATGTACTAGAAACAGCTAATCATTTTAAATTGGTTGATTATATGTTAGATATTGCAGATAAAAAATTAACAGAAAAAATGATAAAAGAATTTCACAAAATATTAAAAGAGGGAACATCAGATAGCAGGAAAGATTGGTTTGTAGTTGGAGATTATAAAAAATTACCCAATGAGGTTGGAGGGCTAAAAACTACAGAACCTAAAAATGTTGAAAGAGATATGAAAAAACTATTAGAATGGTATGAAAATTTAAAACAAGTAACAATAAATGAAATAATAGAATTTCATGCAAAATTTGAAAAGATACATCCGTTTCAAGATGGAAATGGTAGAGTTGGTAGAATAATTGCATTTAAAGAATGTTTGAAAAATAATATTGTACCATTTATCATTTTAGATAAAGAAAAACTATTTTATTATAGGGGCCTAAACCAATATCAAACTAATAAAGAAAAGGGTTATTTAATAGATACTTGTTTAAATGCACAAGATCAATATACAGAAATGATTAAATATTATATTGGAAATAAATAAACTAAAGAAAAGCAAAATAATTATATATTACATAATTATTTTGCTTTTTTACAATAAAAATCAAAATTCGACAAAATAATTTCAAATAATATGATATATTATAGATCAAGCAATAAAATATAAAAAGTAAAGGAGAGAATATGTTTTAAAAAGATAATAAATGAAAATAAAATAAATAATATAATAAATCCAAGAGAAATTTTCATGTCTTTACCAAATAGAAAATATGACTATCCTAGAGATGTACAAACAGAGGTATGGAAGCAATGGATGGAAAAAAGAGAAGAAAAAGATATAATTATAAAAATGAATACAGGTAGTGGAAAGACAATAGTTGGTTTAATAATATTATTGAGTTGTATTAGAGAAGATAAGAAACCAGCAATGTATGTTGTACCTAATAAATTTCTAATGAAACAAGTAATAAAAGAAGCAGAGTCTTTAGGAATTTCAGTAACGGAAAATAGTGATGATGTAGGGTTTATAACAGGAGAAAAAATATTAATTACCAATATATATAAACTTGTAAATGGTAAAACAGTATTTGGAAAAAGAAGTAATGGCAATAATTTAAAAATTGGAAGTATATTAATTGATGATGTACATGCTTGTATAAATGATATTGAATCGCAATATACGATAGAAATAGAAAATTGTGAAAGTACATATAATAGAATTTATAAAATTTTTGAAGAAGATATTAAGAAACAATATCCCAATAGAGTAATTGACATAAGTAATGGTGTACCAGGAGTAAATATATTGGTTCCATATTGGGCTTGGCAAGATAAATCAACTGAAATTTATAAAATAATAACAGAAGATAATGAAAATACAGATGTACAAATGAAACTGCCTTTATTTAGAGACTATTTTCATTTATGTAATTGCGTAATATCAAGTGAAAAGATTGAAATAAGTCCTAAAAGTATTAATATAAATGAAATAGAGGGTTTTAAAAGGGCAGAAAGAAGAATTTATATGAGTGCAACTATTGTTGCAATAGATTCATTAATTTCAAAATGTGGAATAAAGAATTATCCAAACAATGTTATAAAACCGCAATATTCGGATGATATGGGAGAGAGATTTATAATATTTCCACAGATTATTAATAAAGAAATTACGGATGATGAAATAAAATATAAATTAAAGAAGATGTCTGAACAGTATAATGTGGTAGTAATAACTCCATCAGATATAAGAAGGTCATATTGGGAAGATGTAGCTGACATAAGTGTAAACAAATATAACTTAGAAGAAGTGGTAGAAAATCTAAAAAACGGTCATTTGGGATTAATTGTAATGAGTAATAAATATGAAGGAATAGATTTACCTAATAAAGCTTGTGAAATTCTTGTTATTGATGGCATTCCAAATTCTAAAAGAAAATATGATGAAATAGAGCAACAAATTATAGGAAATAGCGATAAAATATTAAATAAAAAGATTCAATTAATAGAACAAGGAATGGGAAGAGGGGTAAGATCAAGTGGAGATTATTGTGCAGTAGTATTAATGGGACAAGGATTAGTTAGCACATTATATGCTGATGGATATATGGAAAAAATGAGTAATATTACTAAAAATCAAATTAAGTTGTCAGATCAAATTGCAAAACAACTAGCCAATAAGTCCATAGATGAGATATTTGATAGCTTGGAATATTGCCTTAAAAGGAATCAAGATTGGATTACAACGAGCAAAAGTATATTGTCCCAAATAGAATATAAAGATGAGATTGAAGAATCAAATATAGAAAATGTTTTAACAGAGTGTTTTGAATTGGCTAAACATGAACAATATAGTGAATGTACTAAATTACTAGAAGAGCTTATTAATTGTCAAGAAGATAATGAGGTAAAAGGATATTTAAAAATGCAATTAGCAGAGTATTATAATTTCATTGATAGAGCTGAATCTCAAGAAATACTAAAATCAGCATATAATCTAAATAACAAAATTACAAAACCTATTTCAGGTATAAACTTTAAAAAAGATACAAATAAAATTAATAGACAAGTTGAAAATATAATTAATTTGATAGATAAATATAATCAGGATTTTAATAATTTAATAATAAAACTTAATGCAATTTTGAGTAATCTTATATTTTTAGAAGGTACATCTAAATCTTTTGAGAAAGCAATAAAAGATGTAGGGGAATTTATTGGTATAGAAAGTGAAAGACCAGAGGAAGAAACGGGTATTGGACCAGATAATTTGTATTGGATAGATAAAGAATATGCCATGATAATAGAATGTAAAAATGAAGTAAAAAACGATAATAATATATGCAAACATGATTGTAATCAATTAAATGGTAGTTATGAATGGTATAAAAATAAGTATGAAAAAACGGGAATTGAAGGTATACCAATAATGATACATCCATCTAATATTTATAATAGAGAATGTTCTCCCAATAAAGCAACAAGAATTATTACTGAAAAAGAGTTAAATAAATTAAAAGATAATATTAATAAATTTATTAAAGATCTTAGTAAACAACAAAATTATAAAGACAGAAAAATTATAGAAGCATTGTTAAACAATCATTTATTGTTAGGAAAACAATTAGTTAAAAATTATACAATAGAATTTAAGGTTAGTAAGTAAAAATCTCCCAGCTTAGCTGGGAGATTTTTACTAGTTATTATAGATACATCCACCAAGCAACTGTACTCCATCAACAAAACCATTCCTATAATACTTCTCATTCCAATAACAAATATAATCCATAAAATTCTCATCTAATTTATTTAATTGTTTCTGCACATATTTTTTATTCTGTTCAGGAACATTTTTTAAAATCTTCTCAGAAATCTCATCAAAATAAATAAAATGCTTTCTATCCTCATCACAAGTCAAAGAACATAAATCTTCCTCTCTGAACATTAACCAATCCTTTAAAATATCATCATTAACCTTTCTTAAATTATTCATTGTTAAAACCTCCATTTTTATTAAAAATTATTGGGGACAAATTGGGGACAATCGTTGCAAAAAAGTACAAAATTTAACTAATTTCATAATCTAACCAATTTGCTCTAACCCTATTAAAACTAATAAAAACTCAAGTTAACAAAATTTCTCAAAAATCACAATCAAATTCTCATAACCCGAAGTCCTAAATTCCCCCTCATAATTCCCCAATCACTTTGAACCTTACTTCCATAACCAACTACCATATTACTACTCATAGAATCCAAAATCTAAACACAAAATATATTTCAAATCCAAAACACTAGTTTTTAACTTATTCCAACAAACAGTTTATTTTTAATAAATAAAATGTTATACTGTAAAAAATTAAATAAAATTATAGAAAGGACACCCTATGATTAACATAAAATTCGAAAAAGAAAATAACAAATCAGTGGCCTATGACAACGAAACCCAAATTGGCGAATGTGCATTTATAGAAGATAGTAATGTTTGGAACATAGTACATACAGAAGTAAATAGTAAGTACCAAGGACAGGGGATTGCACGAAAATTAGTAGAAAACGTAATTGAAAATGCACATAAAAACAATAAGCAATTAAAAGCAGATTGTTCGTATGCTAGGAGAATATTAGAAAAACAATAAACAAGAAAGGGGAAAATCAAATGAAAATGATAGATGAAATTGTTGCAGAAAAACTAATGGGACTAGTGCATGAAATATTAGCAAGAATGATAATACCGGATTTCAAATATGGCAAAGTAGGTGAAATAAGCAAAGATGAGATTGCACGACTAAAAGCTTATGGAATCGAAGGAATAATCATAGATGTCGACAATACCCTAAGAAAAAATATGAAAGATATTCCTCCTTGCAACAAACAATGGATAGATAGCTTAAGAGGGGAGCTAAAAGTAACGATATTAAGCAATGGTATAGACGGAAAATTGAACAATATTTTGCAGATCAAGACATAGACTATATACAATTTGGCTTGAAACCATTGAAAAGAAATTTTTTAAAAGCATGTGAGAAAATGGGAGTAAGCCCAGAGCATGTGTTAATGGTTGGAGACAATCTATTTGACGACATTTATGGTGGAAAAAGAAATAATATGAAAACAGCATTAATTACAGATGTTGAGCATGATGAAAGATGATAATTTGAAAGAAAATAAAGTTTGTAAATAATATGAGAGACTTTATTTAAGTGAAGAGGGAAAGGGATGGAATAATATTTAAAATGCAGGAAATCGAGAGAAAATATCTAGTAAAAGATATATCAAAATTAAAATTAGAGAGTTATGAGAAAAAGACTATAATACAAGTATATGTGTATCATGATAAAATTACAACAATTAGAAAAAGAATGATTGAAAAAGACGGAAATGTTAAGTATGTGTATACTGCCAAGATTGGAAAAATAGGTAAATTCAGCACAGAAGAGATTGAAAAAGAAATTAGCAAAGAATTGTATGATCAGATACAACCTACTACTCCTGTAAATGTAATAAAAAAGGACAGATATATTATTCCAATAGAGAATGATTTGAAGATTGAACTAGATGTTTTTGATAATGAATTTAGAGGAATTATATTTGCAGAAGTTGAATTTCCATCAGAGGAAATGGCAGAAAAATTTGTAAAACCAGAATGGTTTGGCGCAGAATTATCAGGAAAAATTACAAATAATAAAATGGCTCATTGCTCAAGAAATGAGATAGATAAAATTTTAAATAATTACTAAAGAGAAGGAGAAAAATCATTGAATACGAATGATTATAGACAGTCAGCAATTAAATTATTAAATATGCTTAGACAAACAAATTATGTACCCAATAATGTTGTTTCGCCTTTTACGCAAGCAGATGAGGATATTATTGATGCGATTGTAAGTGAATGTAAATCAACAGTTATTAATACGCAAGTGCATAGATACGAGAGCGATATTACTAAAAGTGCGGTAAAAGAAATTGTTAAAGAATTGATTAAAAATGGTGACCATATTTCGAAAGATGTAATGAATAAATTTATTGTGCATGATAATTTGTATATGGGAGTTGATAAAGATGTTCATTTATACAAAGGAATTGACTCGCAAAGAGGGACATATGAGGCGATAATGGAGAATCCTGTTATTGACTTAAGAAATTATCAAAGTAGAGATATGGATGCAGAATTAGACAAATTATATGAAGATTATGCTCGTGAAATGGTGCTTGAAGATTGCGGCAAAAGTAAGAAAGACAGGAGATTTCCACCTCAAAGTCCACTTGTAGTTTTTAAAGAGAAATTTTTTCGTAAAAAATTTAAGATGCAAGATTTTGAGAAAAGATACAAAGGCATTCTTGCTAAATATACCGGAATAACTAATAAGGCTACGTTAGATAGTAGTGCTAAATTTATGACTAGATATATGTATTCAGAGATATATAGAAATAAAATTGCAGAATCAATTACTAAAGGAACTTCCATTTCTGTTGTTGGAAGCAATGAAAAATCTTTTGAACAATTATGTAATCAAATAAAAATAAATGCGAAGGAAATGTATGCAAATGCTCCAAGTATGCGAATGGTTGCAAGAGATGTTACTCAAATTTTTCATGATGTAAATGCTGAATTAACAGCGTATGCAACAGATTTGCGAGGCTTAACTCCTGAGCAAATTGAGACTGAATTAAAAGAGATAAATAAAATTTCATTAAGCCCTCAAAAAACAGTTTATATGAATCAGGTCACTGGTTATAGAAATGTTGATGTAGGTTTTTCTGCTAATGATGATGGAGCAAAATTATTGCGTACTAATGGACTAGAGCAGGCAATGCATAATTTAACTCAAGAAATAGCAGACTTAGTGAATAGTGATAGCAATGGAAATAAATTAAGTGATTTGGAATATTTAAGGAAAGCATCTGATTTGACATACAGGTTTATCAGAATACATCCTTTTCCTGACTCAAATGGAAGGATTAGCAGAGCTCTTTTGAATATGATGACACTTAATCGAGGAATATTAGTTCCATTTAGCAAAGAGAGCAAGGTGGAATATACTCAGGCAATGAATAGGTCACATGAGAAAGTTGGATTTAGAAGTGATGAGTATTTGGATGCGATTGTAAATGAGCCGGAAAAGGCAGCTCAAATGGAGAGCAAAGGAGCCAATGATATTTTTAGATATATTATAAAATCTGCAAAATATGAAAAAAAGCCTACAAACGACACAAATTTTGCACGTACTCAAGCGCCGAGAGATGTTGCTGATGCCGAAAAGAACACAAATTCCGCAAATACTCAACATGAGCCCAGTAGATAACCTTGACTTATTAACAGTTAATGCGTATAATGTGGATAATTAATTGACAAAGGAGCTTTTATGAAAATAGGAATAGACTTAGATGGAGTTATATTTGACTCGGAAAAATTATACAGAGTATATACAGAATTATATGATATGATTGAGCTTGGAAAAAATAGCAAGAAGGATAATAGAGAGCTTAAATTTCAAGATAGATTTGACTGGACTGATGAAGAAAAGAACAATTTTTCAGATGAGTATCAACCAGAAATAATTAGTCAAGCAAACTATATGCCAGGCGCTAAAATGATTCTTAAGAAATTAAAAGAAGAAGGAAATGATTTATATATCATAACAGCAAGGGGAATTCATAATGAGCAGATTATAGAAATTACAAAAAATATTTTTAAAGAAACTGGAATGGATATATTTATGAAGTGCTATTGGTCAATTTTAGATAAGGCTAAAGTTTGCAAAGATGAAAATATAGACATAATGATTGATGACTCAAAGTATAACTGCGAAAGCATTGCAAATGCTGGGATAAAGACTATTTATATGAAAGATGCACCATCATATGATATAACAGATAATCCAAATGTTGTAACACTTTATAATTGGGGAGAAGTATATAGATATTTACACGAAATGAATTAACAGAAGGCTTTACATTTAGCAATGAGAGAAGAGCTTTTTGTCCAATAAAACAGTTACTATGTCGAGTAATCAAAGAAGAGCTTTTCACAAAATAAAAAACTTGCTATGTTTAGTAATGCAAGAAAAATTTTTGCCAAATAAAAAAGTCATTGTATTTAGTAATCCAAAAAGGATTAAACGCCTCTACATTTTAATGAACCCTCCTTATTAAACTTTTTTGTCTAATAACGGAGGTTCGATTCATAGTAATGCAGAGGTGTTTATTTACATATTAATATTAATTTCAGAATCTTTAGAACGTTTTCTGTAAAGAGTAATTTTTCTTCCCATAGCTTGTACTAGTACACTGTTAGTGTGCATAGCTAGCTTTTCACCCGTTTCTTTTGCAAAATCAGGTGCAGTTTCAAGTACAGTTAATTTTATTAATTCACGTGCTTCTAAAGCATCATTTACTTGTTTAATAAGATTGTCTGTAATTCCACTTTTTCCAACTTGAAATACAGGTTCTATAGAATTAGCAAGACTTCTTAAATAGGCTCTATCTTTACTTGTCATAGTATCCTCCTTTATATATTAGTTATTATACTACATATTCGGCAATTTGCATAGAGTAATAAAAATTTTTTTGACAAAATAGGCTATTTATACACGTTTTTTAGATAAATAATAGTTCAGCACATTGACTTTATAGGCGAATAAATATATACTTATTTTGTATAAATAAAAGAAAATACTTATATAATATAAATACAATAAAGGAGGCAGTTCATGAAAGATTTAATCGAGATCAGATGGCATGGAAGAGGAGGTCAAGGTGCTAAAACAGCATCACTTCTACTTGCAGATGCAGCTTTCAATACAGGAAAATACATTCAAGGATTTCCTGAATATGGACCAGAGAGAATGGGAGCTCCAATAACTGCGTATAATAGAATCAGTACGAGTCCTATTCGAGTACATAGTAACATTTATGAACCAGATTATGTGGTTGTAGTTGATGATACACTTCTTAAAGCCGTTGATGTTGCATCAGGATTAAAAGAAGATGGAGCTATTGTAATAAATACAACTAAAGGAATTGACGAGATTGCACCATTGCTTAAAGGATACAAAGGAAGCGTGTATACAATAGACGCAAGAAAAGTTTCAGAAGAGGCACTAGGAAAATATTTTCCTAATACTCCAATGTTAGCAGCAATTGTGAAGGTCGCTGGAATAATGCCAGAAGATGATTTTATAAAAGATATGCAAGATTCCTTTAAACATAAATTTGCTAAAAAGCCAGAAGTTATTGATGGAAATATGAAGGCATTAAAGCTTGCTCTTGAGCAAGTTAAGAAGATTCAATAGAAAGGAATTGAAGATTATGAATATTGATAAAAATACACCTTGGGAAGATATGACCCCAGGTGGAACAATATATGATGCAGGAAATGCAAGAGAATTTAAAACAGGTGATTGGAGAAGTATGAGGCCTGAATATATTCCAGAAAAGTGCAAACAATGTGGATTATGCTATCCAGTTTGCCCTGAAGATGCTATTCCTGTTGGAGAAGATTTGAATAGAAAAGATTTTAATTTTGACTATTGCAAAGGATGTGGAGTTTGTGCTAAAGTATGTCCTTTTGGAGCAATTATCATGAAAGAGGAGGAAAACTAATATGAGTATTAGAGAGCGTTTAAGTGGTAATGAAGCTACAGCGTATGCTATGAAGCAAATAAATCCAGATGTTGTTGCTGCATTTCCTATAACACCTTCAACGGAAATTCCGCAGTATTTTTCTACATATGTAGACAATGGACAAGTTGATACAGAGTTTGTAGCTGTTGAAAGTGAGCATAGTGCAATGAGTGCGTGCATTGGTGCAGAAGCGGCAGGAGCAAGAGCAATGACAGCAACTTCTGCAAATGGACTAGAGTATATGTGGGAGATGGTTCAGATTGCATCAAGCTCAAGATTGCCAATCGTTATGGCACTTGTTGATAGAGCAATTTCCGGTCCACTTAACATACACAGTGATCATTCAGATGCTATGGCAGTAAGGGACAGCGGATGGATAATGTTATTTTCAGAAACAAATCAAGAAGCGTATGATAACATGATTATGGCTCATAGAATTGCAGAAAACGAGAATGTAATGTTACCTCTTATGGTATGTCAAGATGGATTTATTACATCACATGCTATTGAAAATATCGAACTTATAGAAGATGAGAAAGTAAAAGAATTTGTTGGAACATATAATCCTAAACATTATTTGTTAAATAAAAAAGAACCAATCGCGGTTGGACCAATGGATTTACAACCATATCTTACAGAGCATAAAAAGCAACAAGCAGTTGCTATGGAAAATGCAAAAGAGGTTATAAGAGCTGTTGCAAAAGATTTTGAGAAAATGACAGGAAGAAAATATGATTTCTTTGAAGGATATAAATTAGAAGATGCAGAATATGTAATTGTATGTATGAATTCAACAGCTGGAACAGTAAAGAATGTTATTGATTCATTGAGAAAGCAAGGAATAAAAGCAGGACTTTTAAAGATAAGAATGTTTAGACCATTCCCAGGAGAAGAAATCGCAGAAGCTTTATCAAAAGCAAAAGCAGTAGCTGTTTTGGATAAAGTACCATTTTTGAATGCAACAGGAGGGCCTTTATTTGAAGATGTAGTATCTGGAATGTTTGTAAAAGGAATCTGTGTTAATACGATAAATTACACTTATGGTGTTGGTGGTAGAGATGTGACTGAAAAAGAGATAAATCAAGTGTATAAAGAGTTACAAGATTTAAAAGATATGAGTAATCCATATAGATATCTTGGACTAAAAGAGAAAAATGCCTAAAAAGCAAGAAAGGAAAAATTTATGTATAATCTAAAAGAAATTGTTGCTAAAAAGCCATCAAGGTTTACAGCAGGACATAGAATGTGTGCAGGATGCGGAGCACCAGTAGTAGCAAGAATGATATTGCGTGCAGTACATGAAGATGATCATGTAGTTGTATCAAATGCAACAGGATGTATGGAAGTTTCAACATGTATATATCCATATACAGCATGGACTGATTCATATATTCATACAGCATTTGAATCAGCATCTGCAACAGAATCTGGAGTTGAAGCAGCATATAAATCATTAAAAAAACAAGGTAAATTACCTAAAGATGAAACAACTAAATTTATATGTTTTGGTGGAGATGGTGGAACTTATGATATAGGAATCCAGAGCTTGTCAGGAGCAATGGAAAGAGGTCATGATATGACTTATGTTTGCTATGATAATGGTGCATATATGAATACTGGAATACAAAGATCATCAGCAACACCTAAATTTGCTGATACAACAACATCACCAGTTGGAAAAGTTATAGCAGGTAAAATGCAATCAAGAAAAGATCTTACAGAGATAATGGTTGCACATCATTTGCCTTATGTTGCTCAAACAGCAGCATATATGAATTTTAAAGATTTATATGAAAAGGCAGAAAAAGCAATCTATACACCAGGAGCAAAATTCCTAAATGTTCTTTCACCATGCCCAAGAGGATGGGGATATGCAACAGAAGATTTAATGCTAATGAACAAATTAGCAATAGAAACATGCTACTGGCCTTTGTATGAGGTAGATCACGGTGTTTATCATATTACTTATAAGCCAGCCAAAAAGCTTCCTATTGAAGAATTTTTAAAACCACAAAAACGTTTTAAACATATGTTTAAACCAGGAAATGAATGGATGATAGAAGAATTTCAAAAAGAAGTTGATAAAAGGTGGAATGAATTATTAGCAAAAGAAGAAATGACTAATAAATAATGAAAAGGACTCTTTAATGAATTAAATTAAGGAGTCTTTTTTTCGTCAAGTGGAAAATAAAAATGAGTTTTCTTTGCATGAAAAAAGAAAATATGCCTTGTCAAAACTAGACTTTTGTTATATAATAGATAACTGTTGAAAAGAGAAAAAACTTTTGTGTTTGAATTTCGGGATGGAGGAAAAGTCTGTGGTTATTAAAGATGTGATTTTAGATGAACTAAAGAGTGCAGCATCGCAGGAGGACAGAGAACAGGCAGAAGAAATAGTAAGAAATAGAAGTGTGACAATCACTAAAGTTACATATCATGATGAAAGTAATTTTTCAATTCATGGAGTTGTTAAAGGTCATCATGGAGATTATGATACATACATATCAGCAAAAGACGGAGAGATAGATGATTTGCGTTGTACGTGTCCAGACTATGAATCTACTTATGGAACATGTAGACATATTTTAGCGACAACAATTGAATTTAATAATAACTCAAATTATGCGAAATTATTTGCTGGAAGCAATGAAGAAAATACACAAACTATAGCAAAAAGCAAAAAAATAAATAATGAGAAATATAGAATCTATAGACAAATGATAAGTACTTTTTATGAAGAAGAACAATCACATGCAGAAAAAGGTACTATTCAAGCTGAAAAAATCAAACTAGAGCCAGTTATGATATATAATCAAAATTCAAAAGATGTCAAAGTTGAGTTTAAGATTGGCAATAAACAAATGTATAAAATAAAGAATTTGCCTGAATTTTATGACAGAATGCAAAGTAAAGCAAAATTTAGATATGGACTTAAATTAGATTTTGTACATACACAAGATGCTTTTGAAGACTCGAGCATTCCAGCTTTGAATTTCTTAATGAAATATGCTGAAATCATAAAATATACTAATGAAAGTGCAGATAAATACTATGTCAGTGTGCTAAATAATTCTCATATAGTATTAACAAGCACTGGAATGGATGATTTTTTTGAGGCAATGAATGGGCAAGAAATTGCCATGGAAACTGAATATGATAGTGAAAAAATAAAATTTATAGATTCAGAGCCAGAAATAAAATTTAATATAATTGACAAGAGCAAGAGCGAATATGCAGTTACAACAGATGAAGACATATTTGCATATTCTGTGATAAAAGGAAAAGAGTACATATATTTTTTACGAGATAATAAACTATATAGATGTTCATACAAATTTGAAAATACAGTTCTAAAATTATTAAATATATTTAGAATAAATTTTATTAAAGAGATAGTCTTTAGAAAAGACGAATTTGCGGATTTTTATTCACTAATTATGCCCAAACTAGGAAGTGATATAGAATTAAATGGTGTAGATCAAGAAGAGCTAAAAAGATATATGCCAAAAGAGCTTAAAGTAAAAGTGTATCTTGACTACAATCCAAGTAATTATATAACAGCTGATGTAAAATTTGCGTATGATGATATTGAATTTAGTCCTTTTGAAAAAATAGATAGTAATATTCCAAGAAACGCAATAGCAGAATCACAAACACTAGATGAATTTAAAAATTCGGGATTTATGCTAGGTGCAGACAATAAATTGGTGCTTGTAAATGATGATAAAATTTATGAATTTTTGAAAGAAGGAATTGAATATTACATTTCTCATTTTGAAGTATTAGCAACAGAGGCATTTAGAAGTAAACAAATAAAAGTTCCTAAAATAAATTCAATAGGTGTAAAAATAGAAAATAATTTATTAAATGTAAATCTTTCAGGTATTGATTTAGATCCATCTGAAATTGAAGAGATAATGAAAAGATACACATTAAAAAAGAAGTTTCATAGATTAAAAAATGGAGATTTTATTGATTTAAGTGAAAATGAAACTTTAGACATGTTATCAAAACTTTCAGAAGGAACAGGAATAAGCTACAAGGAACTAATTAGTGGAGATCTTAAACTTCCAGTATATCGTAGCTTATATTTGGACAAAATTTTAAAGCAAAATGATGCAGTAATAAAGCAGAGTGAATCATATAAGCAGCTTATTGATGATGTGTATAGCAGACAAATTTCAGAAAATTATAAGCTTCCAGAAGGATTGCATGCACAATTACGTGAATATCAGCAAGTTGGATTTGATTGGTTAAAAACACTTGATGAATACAAATTAGGTGGAATCTTAGCTGATGATATGGGTCTTGGAAAAACGGTTCAAGTGTTAGCAGTAATAATGTCATATATTGAAGAGACAAGAAAAAATAATGAAAAACAAAAGCCTATTATAGTAGTGTGTCCAAGTTCTTTGTGCCTTAACTGGAAAGAAGAAGCTAGTAAATTTACACCAGATTTGAAAACCGCAGTAATATCAGGTAGCTCAGAAGAAAGAAGTGAACTAATTAAATCAATTCCTAAATTTGATATAGTTATAACTTCATATGATTTGTTAAAAAGGGATATAGATATTTACAAAGAATGCAATTATAATTTTAGATACATAATTGCAGATGAGGCTCAGTATATAAAAAATAATAATACAAAAAATGCAAGAGCAATAAAGGAAATTAAGGCAGACACAAGATATGCATTAACAGGAACACCGATAGAAAATTCGCTTTCGGAATTATGGTCAATATTTGACTTTATAATGCCAGGATATTTATTTACATACAATAAATTTAAGATTAATTACGAAACACCAATTTCAAAAGAGCAAGACAATTATGCGATGACAAAATTAAAAGCAATGATAGAGCCATTTGTTTTAAGAAGAATTAAGGAAAAGGTTTTAACAGAATTGCCAGAAAAGACGATTACAGTATTAAATAATGAAATGGAAGGCGAGCAACGAGATTTATATGTTTCATATTTAAAATCAGCTAAAAAAGAAGCAAAAGAAGAGCTTGAAGAAAATGGAGTTGCAAATAGCCAGATTAAGATTCTTGCATTATTAATGAGATTAAGACAGATATGTTGTCATCCAGGATTATTTATTGAAAATTATAATGGAGAAAGTAGTAAATTAAATCAGTGTATAGAAATTATAAAAGATGCAGTAGCAGGAGGTCATAAAATTTTACTATTCTCAGGTTATTCATCAATGTTCTGGTATTTAGAAAAAGCATTAAAGCAGGAAAACATACAATATTTGAAGCTAACAGGACAAACTAAAGTTGATGAAAGAATGAACTTGGTAAATCAGTTTAATAATGATGATAGCATAAAGGTATTTTTAATATCATTAAAAGCTGGTGGAACAGGACTTAACTTAATTGGAGCTGATATGGTAATCCATTATGATCCATGGTGGAATTTATCAGCTGAAAATCAGGCAACAGATAGAACATACAGAATAGGACAAAAAAGAAATGTTCAAGTATATAAGCTTATTACTAAAAATTCAATAGAAGAGAAAATATATAATTTACAAGAAAGAAAAGCAAAACTTGCAGATGATATGTTATCGACTAAGGAAACATTTATTAGTAAGCTATCAAAAGACGAAATTATGAATTTATTTGAATAATATGTTGGCGGAAATGAATGTGCATTTTCGCCAATAAAAGTATGAGGAAAAATTATGAAAGATTATATTACAATTATAGGTGGTGGTCTTGCAGGTTGCGAGGCAGCTTACCAAATTGCAAAAAGAGGAATAAAAGTAAAACTATATGAAATGAAACCTAACAAATATTCTCCGGCTCATTCGAATGATGATCTAGCAGAGATAGTATGTAGCAATTCATTTAAGTCAAATTTACTTACAAATGCTTGTGGTTTATTAAAAGAAGAGCTAAGAAGAATGGATTCATTACTTATAAAAATTGCTGACGAAACCAGTGTTCCTGCTGGTCAGGCTTTGGCAGTGGATAGAGAAGAATTTTCAAAAAGAGTTACTAGAGAGATTGAAAATAATGACTTTATTGAAATAATTAGAAAAGAGGTAACTAGTAAATCTGAAGAAGATAATGAAAGTGATAAAATTTATATAGAAGATTTAATTGAAGATGGCATTGTAATAATTGCAACAGGTCCACTTACTTCTGATGGATTATCTGGCGGAATTAGTAGGTTAATTGGAAATGAAAGTTTACATTTTTATGATGCTGCAGCACCAATTATAGAAAAGGAAAGCATTGATTTTAATATTGCATTTTATGGTGATAGATATGAACAGGAAAAAGGAAAAGATGAAAGCTTTGACGAATGGAAATGCAGGATATCTAAGTATAATACTGAAAAAATAGAAAATGTGGACTTACAAAAGTCTGATAGAAAAGATACATGTAGTTATATTAATTTGCCTATGAATAAAGAAGAATATGAAAGGTTTTGGAATGCTTTAACTCAAGCGGAAATTGTAACATTACATGAATTCGAAAAAAGAGAAATATTTGAAGGTTGTATGCCGGTTGAAGTAATGGCTAAAAGAGGAATTGATACATTAAGATTTGGACCTCTTAAACCAGTAGGATTTGATGATCCACGAACAGGAAAGAGACCGTATGCAGTAGTTCAATTAAGACAAGACAACAGTGAAGCAACATTATATAATATGGTAGGATTTCAAACGAATTTGAAATATGGGGAGCAAAGAAGAGTATTCTCAATGATTCCTGGTCTAGAAAATGCAACATTTGCAAAATATGGAGTAATGCACAGAAACACATTTATTAATTCTACGATGTTATTAAATAATAAATATAATTTACTTAAAAACAATAATGTATATTTTGCAGGACAGATAACTGGTGTTGAGGGGTATGTTGAATCAATCTCATCAGGATTTGTTGCCGGAATTGATGCAGCAAATAAGTTAAAGAAAAATAATGACGAAAAAATATTAAATGCAGTTTCAAATAAAATGACTATGATAGGGGCATTAGCAAATTATATATCTACACCAAATGAAAAATTCCAGCCTATGAATGCAAATTATGGTATATTGCCACCACTTGATGAAAACATTAAAGATAAGAAATTAAAATATGAGAAACTAAGCAATAGGGCTTTAGATATAATAGATTAGAAAATAAATTGTTATACGATATTTCAATTGTATGACAATTTATTTTTATTTGTGTAACATTGTTGAGAAAGAAAACTTGTAGTGATAATATTATTATGATTAAAAGTATTTACTTGAAAGTTTACATAAATATACAGGAGAAAATAAAATGAAAGAGGACTTGATTGAAACTTTAAATATTAAAATTTCAAGTTTAGAAAATGAAAAGAAAAGCATACAAGAAGCATTAAAAACTGAATTAGATGTTAGAAGAATTAAATCAGGAGAACAAGAAATTTCTCAGATAAATGAAGATCTTTCACAGTTAAATGCTGATATGAAGAAAGTTAAGGAAAGCTCTAGTGACAAAAGCAATGAACTTGAAGAAATTGAGAAAAAATACAGTAATAAATATTTAAAGAGAATAAGGCAATTAGTTGAAAGCCCAATAAGCGAATTCAGTATGAATTTACATGATTTAAATATCAAGATTTCTGGTGGATACATTGAAATAAATGGTAAAGAATATAAGTATGAATATTATAAAAGTGCTGTAAAAGAAAAAATTACAGAATTATTTAATAAAAAATACTTTAATGGAAAAACTTTTTGGAATGATGAAGATATTAAAAACTATGATAATCTAATGATGCTAATTGATTATGAGTTAGCAGATGGAAATGTTATTTATGTAATAATAAAGGAATGTCAGGATGAAACTATAGTAAATGAAAATGTAGAATATGAGAAAGTTGCAAATCAGATTCGCTATTTGACCAATCAATATTTAGATGAATATTACAGATTATGTAGTGATACGAGTGCTAAGAGTAGATATTTACATATACAATATGATTTAAAGAAAAAAATAAATGCACTTACAATAGAAAAAAAGGAAATTGAAAAAATTGCATACAATGCGCGTAGATATGCTAAAATTAATACACATATATTAATGAGGATTCAGTGGATTTTTAAGAAAAAATCGAAGGTAAAAAGATTATATTCTGGAAAATCCATAAATGAAGATACATATTTAGATGATGATAGTGAAACTATAAGAAAAGAGCTAAGCAAAACAGGTACATATCCACAATCAGATTTTGACTATGGATATTCAAGTTTTGACATTACAGATAAATAATATGGAGATATAATATGGAAGATGAAGAAATTCTAAATAAACTTGATGAAAAAATCAGACAATTAGAAGAAAAGAAAAACGAGCAAGAACAGCGTAGAGAAGAAGATAGTAAGTTAGAAACAGAATCAGAAAAAGTAGCAGAATTAAATGCAGAAACTGTAGAAACTGCTGAAAAAAGTGAAGTTGATATTGAGCTTGAAAAATTAAAAAATACAAGACAGCAGGTAAGTGAAAAAATTAATGAAAAAAGACAGAAAAGTCAATCAATAGCATCTTTAGAAGGAAGTCTAAAAGTTATAAAAGATGAATATGATAGCAAGAAAAAAGAATATGAGGATCTTTTTCAAGAAGCAATGGCTTTGCAAGCCCAAGATGGAATGAAAAATAAGGAAGAAGAAATTGCTATAAACTTAAAACTAGAGAAAACAAAAGAAGATTTACAACCAATGGAAATAACTGTAAATCAGATTAAATTGACAATTAAACAACAAAAAGGTCAGATAACTCAGCTTAATAAAGAGATTGCAAGTCTTACTGCTGATGTGATTGTTACAAAAGCAGAAGAATTAAATCAAGATGTAGAATTTTTCTCGATGGATGCAGATGCTCCGCAAATTAATTATGCTGATGCTGAAAAGCAAGATATTGACTTTACAGGTGTGATTAATCAATATAATGAGTCTGTACAAAAAGAAAAAATGGTGCAAGATGAAATAAAGAAACATTTAAACATATATGATCCAATGAGATTTGAAGATTTTTATCAAAAATATCCTGAATTATTTAAAGAGATACCAGAAAATCTTGCAAGAAAAAAATATTTTGAAATGCTAAATGAAAAAATTGAGGAAACTTTAGAGAGCAAAGACAAACAACATGTTGTACCAGAAGAAAATGCTTTTGAAAATAATAATGGACCAATTGTTAGAACAGCTAATCCAAGTTCTAATAAGGAAAGCATGCAACAGTTTGCAAGTGATAGAGTAGATAACACACAGCAAGTGAACAGTGCAAGAGCATATAATGGTCAGCCAATGAATACTAGATCAGTTTCAAATATGGGAATGCCAAACCAAAGAGTAGTTAATACTCAAAATGCGGTGAATAATGCTCAAGATATGATGAAAGTTAGTGTATCTAATGGATATATGTATATAAATGGAGAAACGAAAAACTACAGCTTTGATAGAGAAAGATTAAAGAAAAATATACTAGATGAACTTTCAAATAGTACAGTTTTGGGAAGAAGATTATTTTCAGATTCTGAGATGAATAAGTATATTGGAATAATGAAAGACATAGATAATGGAGCTATTGATGGCAATATCATATTAGCAATAATAGAAAAATATAAAACTCAAACATATAATCAATTGGCTAATGGATATGAGATAACTAGTACTATGAATAATGCAAAACAGAGTATAATGAATGCTTTAGATAGTTATTGCAATAGAAGAGATAATTCCTTATTTGATGTTACTTATGATTTAAAAGAAAAAGCTAATATGTCCCAAAGTGATTACATGGAACTAAAAGATTTGGCTCATAATTTAAGAGGTTATGCAAAAGTAAATGCAAGTTGGTCTACTAAACTTGCTTGGAAGATAGAAGATTTAAAAAATAAATTATTTAATAAAAATAAGCCATTACAGATAACTGATGGAAACAATAAGAATAGTAGAGCGGAGTCATTTGATAGTGCTAAAAAAGATAATATGCCAAATGTGTTAGCTCAAACACCAACTAAAATTAATAGAAATAATGAACCCGCAAGAAATGATTTTGCTCCTAAAGCTGAGCCTGTCACAACAGAAGAAATCAATGCTATACTAAATAGGATGAATAGGCAAAATCAGCAAGGGATAAACCATGATATAGGTAGTAAATAAAAATTATAGAAAGGAATTAGAATTGATATGCCTAGAAGAGATGTAAAAAAAGGTGAGGATTATTGGAATAGAGGAAGAGATGCAGCTAAAAGTCAGAAGAAAAGTGAAAAAGATGATATAATTTTTGCTGATTTTAAAGAAATAGATCCAAGCAAGGTAGGATATAAGGTTGAAGGAGAACTGGAAGAAGAAGAAGTAAGCACAAAAGTAGCAATGCAGGAGCCAGAACATGAAACAATGCCATCAAACGGTGATTTTGCAGTCCATCTAGATGGAATTAATAAGCAAGAGCAAAATAATGAAGATGTAACTCCAATAAGTACTATAGATCCAAAGGAGATGGCAGCTGAAATTTATCGTAATATAGAGCAGGGTGAAAATGATGCTGGATTATTAAATAATACAATGAATCCTATAGCTACAGGAAAAGATGATGAAGCAAATCTTGAGGAACCAGTAGATGGTGGAACTGTAAATCCTAATTTACCTAAAAAAGTAGGATTTTTCACCAAAATGAAAAATTGGTTTAGAAGATTATTTCAAAGACCTCAAAATAGCATAGTAGATGTAAAACCTGAACATACTTCGCTAGAAAAAAATGTTTATAGAAGAGATAGCAGTGCAAAACAAACTCCAAGAGAAACTATAAATCCTAGTGAAAAAATAGTATACAGAAGAAATGAAAAGACAAGAGCAGAAGCTGAAAGTCCTAAGAAAATAGTTTATAGAAAAGATACAAAAAATAGAGGAGAAAATGTTAAGAAAACTATAAAAGGATTTTCTACTAAAGTAAAGGGAACATTCAAAGACAATAAGAAAAAAATTATGGTTCTATCAGGACTTGCAGTTGCAACGATAGGAATGGTTGCTGGAATAAATATGAGAGCAAACCAATTAAAAGATATAAAAGATATGCAATCAAATAATTTGGTAATGGAGGATACAAAAACCAATGAAAGTGATAGAACACAGCAAGAAAATAATGCTATTCTAGAGGCACAAAAGCAAGATAATGCAGAAAAATCTGATGAAGCTACACAGGAACAAAAGACCGACACAAAAGAAAATGGTGATGAAGAAAAACTTGTTTATCATGATGCAAAACAATTAACTGAAGGATCAGAAACAAAGCAATATATTGCTAAAGCAGGAATACAATATACAGAGGATTCAACAGGAAGAGGAAGAAGAGGAACAATTAATCAAGATACTTTAGTGGAAATATACAATAGAGCAATTCTTCATACTGATGAAAATGGAAATCAGAGTATTTTATATTCTTCTGGAACAAAAACATGGGATGAGTATTGCAAAGAAAAGGGCATAGACAAGCAACAGATTGAGAAAGATTTACAAGATTCAAGTAACAAAGAAATGGTATGTATACAAGTTGCTAATACAAATCACGGAAGTATATTTAATACTTACGGTTGGACTGATTCAAGTGCAATTCAGGAAAGCAATAAAGGAAAAGAAAATATTGAAGGTTTATTTAACGGTGGAAGCATAACTTTTGGTGATAATACAGAAATGTTAAAACAAATGCAAAGTGAACAAGAAAGATAAAAATTGGTTTAAACTAATTTTAATTAAGCTATATTTATAAAATTTAAATTAAAAAGTTATAAAGATAAACAAATATGAGCTTAAACCATTGACTTTACAAATAAACCATGATAAAATAATACTGTTATTTACGATGGCAGACTGTGCTATCTAAATAGCAGTATTTTATTGTAGGAGGTGAAATTTAAGTGCCAACAATTAATCAATTAGTTAGAAAAGGAAGAAAAAGTTCAACAACAAAGTCAAAATCTCCAGCTCTTCAACATGGATTCAACACAATGAAGAATAAACAAACAAATAGAAGAGCACCACAAAAAAGAGGTGTTTGTACAGTTGTTAAAACGGTTACACCAAAGAAGCCAAACTCAGCATTAAGAAAAGTTGCCAGAGTTAGATTATCAAATGGCTATGAAGTAACATCTTATATTCCTGGAATCGGACATAACTTACAAGAGCATAGCGTTGTTCTTATAAGAGGTGGAAGAGTAAAAGATCTTCCTGGTGTTAGATACCACATTATAAGAGGAACATTAGATACTGCAGGCGTTAAAGATAGAATGCAAGCAAGATCTAAGTACGGAGCAAAGAGACCAAAGAAATAAAGAGAAGTCTTTAGCTTTAATAGTGCACTATAATTGATTTAAGTTTGTACTTAAATTTGAGATAGATTGCACTATACGGAGATTATTATAATCTCAGAGTACCTTGATGTAGGTTTTACATCAAAATTTATAAAGGAGGGAAGAATAGTGCCAAGAAAAGGATTTATAGCAAAAAGAGACGTATTACCAGATCCAATATATAATAGCAAAGTTGTTACAAAATTAATAAACAATGTTATGTTAGATGGTAAGAAAACTGTTGCTCAAGAAATCGTTTATGATGCATTTGATATTATCAAAGAAAAGACTGGAAGAGAGCCATTAGAGGTATTCCAAGAAGCATTAAATAACGTTATGCCAGTTCTAGAAGTAAAAGCTAGAAGAGTTGGTGGAGCAACATATCAAGTTCCACTAGAAATCAGACCTGAGAGAAGACAAACTCTAGGATTAAGATGGTTAGTTAAATATGCTAGAACAAGAAACGAAAAAACTATGGCTGAAAAACTAGCTAACGAAATCATGGATGCTGTTGCAGGAAATGGTGGAGCATTTAAGAAGAAAGAAGATATGCACAAAATGGCTGAAGCTAACAAGGCTTTTGCTCATTACAAGTTCTAATATTTTAAGTAAATTAGCAATAATTTACTCAGAATTAAAAATTAAAATTTGTGGAAAGGGGAAAAATTTATGGCCGGAAACGGAAGAGAATTTCCTTTAGAGAAAACAAGAAATATAGGTATTATGGCCCACATTGATGCGGGAAAAACAACAACAACTGAAAGAATACTTTTTTATACTGGAAGAACACACAAAATAGGAGAAGTTCATGATGGAGCTGCTACTATGGACTGGATGGTTCAAGAGCAAGAAAGAGGTATTACAATCACATCAGCTGCTACAACATGCCACTGGTTAGGTAATAGAATTAATATTATCGATACTCCAGGTCACGTTGATTTCACTGTTGAGGTTGAAAGATCATTAAGAGTACTTGATGGTGCAGTTCTTGTTTTAGCTGCAAAAGGTGGAGTTCAACCACAATCAGAAACAGTTTGGAGACAAGCTGATAAATATCAAGTACCAAGAATGGCTTATGTAAATAAGATGGATATTGTTGGTGCAGATTTCTATGCTTGTATAGACCAAATGAAAGAAAGATTAAACTGTCACCCTGTTCCAATTCAATTACCAATAGGTAAAGAAGATGAATTTAAGGGAATTGTTGACTTAATAAAAATGAGAGCTTTTGTTCATAAAGATGATTTAGGAAAAGACATTGAAGAATGTGATATTCCTGATGATATGAAAGCTGATGCAGAAAAATATAGACAAGAAATGATTGAAGCAGCTGCTGAACAAGATGATGAATTAATGATGAAATATTTAGATGGTGAAGAACTATCTGAAGAAGAAATCAAGAGAGGATTAAGAAAAGGAACTCTTGCTAATACATTAGTTCCAATGACTTGCGGTTCATCATATAAGAACAAAGGTGTTCAAGAATTATTAAATGCAATAGTTGACTATCTACCATCACCACTTGACATTCCACCAATCAAAGGTGTAGATGAACAAGGAAATGAAGTAGAAAGAAAAACTAGTGATAAAGAACCTTTTTCAGCATTAGCATTTAAAATTATGACTGATCCATTCGTAGGAAAATTATGCTTCTTCAGAGTTTATTCAGGAACTTGTGAAGCAGGTTCAACTATCCTAAATGCAACAAAAGACAAGAAGGATAGAATGGGAAGAATTCTTTTAATGCATGCTAACCATAGACAAGACTTAGACAAAGTATATGCAGGAGATATTGCTGCTGGTGTTGGATTAAAAGATGTATCAACAGGTGATACATTATGTGATCCTGATCATCCAGTAATCCTTGAGTCAATGGAATTCCCAGAGCCAGTTATTGATATAGCTATTGAGCCTAAAGATAAGGCAAATAGTGAAAAAATGGGTGTTGCATTAGCTAAATTAGCTGAAGAAGATCCAACATTCAAAACATGGACAGACCAAGAAACAGGTCAAACAATTATCGCCGGAATGGGTGAATTACACTTAGACATCATTGTCGACAGATTAAAGAGAGAATTTAAAGTTGAATGTACTGTAGGTAAACCACAAGTTTCTTACAAAGAGACTATTAGAAATAAAGTTAGAGTTCAAGGTAAATTCGTTCGTCAATCTGGTGGACATGGTCAATACGGTGATGTATGGTTTGAAATGGAACCATTAGAACCAGGAACAGGTGTTCAATTCGAAAACAAGATCGTTGGAGGAGCTGTTCCAAAGGAATACATCAAGCCAGTTGAAGAAGGATTAAGAGAAGCTGCCATGAGTGGTGTATTAGCTGGATATCCAGTTATAGACTTCAAAGCTACATTAGTAGATGGATCATACCATGAAGTCGATTCTTCAGAAATGGCCTTCAAGATTGCTGCATCAATGGCATTCAAAGAAGGATGTAAACAAGCTAAATCTGTTCTATTAGAGCCTATCATGAAAGTTGAAATAACAGTTCCAGAACAATACATGGGAGATGTTATTGGAGACATAAATGCTAGACGTGGTAGAATGGAAGGAATGGAAGCAAGAGGTGGAAACCAAGTTATAAGAGGATTTATACCACTTTCAGAGATGTTTGGATACGCTACAGATTTACGTTCAAAAACACAAGGAAGAGGAACTTATTCTATGGAGCCATCACACTATGAAGAAGTTCCAAAATCAATCTTAGATCAGATAGTATCATCTAGAGCTAAGAAATCAGCTGAATAATTAATACATGATAGCTACAATTATTTATGAATTAAAGTAAATATATTGTAACTATCAGGTGTATTATAAATGAATTACTTGCTTTTTTCATAAAAATGTTATAGAATATGATTGCAAGTAAAAAGCAATAATAATTAGAAATAAAAATTAATCTAATATATTGCTAATTAATAAAGTTATAAATGTTCAAATTTATAAATTAAAAATAAGGAGGAAATAAAAATGGCTAAGGAAAAATTTGTTAGAAGTAAGCCACACGTAAACATTGGTACAATTGGTCACGTTGACCATGGAAAAACAACAACAACAGCTGCCATCACAAAATGGTTAAGCTTAAAAGGTCAAGCTCAATTCGAAGATTACAGCGCAATTGATAGTGCTCCAGAAGAAAAAGCAAGAGGAATTACTATTAATACAGCTCACGTTGAATATGAAACAGACAAGAGACACTATGCTCATGTTGACTGCCCAGGACACGCAGACTACGTAAAGAACATGATCACAGGTGCTGCTCAAATGGATGGAGCTATACTTGTTGTTTCAGCTGCTGATGGTCCAATGCCTCAAACAAGAGAGCATATACTATTAGCTAGACAGGTTGGTGTTAAATATATCGTTGTTTACTTAAATAAATGTGATATGGTTGATGATCCAGAATTATTAGAATTAGTTGAAATGGAAGTTAGAGACTTATTATCAAGCTATGGATTCCCTGGAGACGATATTCCAGTTATAAAAGGATCTTCATTAAAAGCTTTAGAGTCAACATCAAAAGATCCAGATGCACCAGAATATCAATGCATTAAGGAACTTATGGATGCTGTTGATAGCTATATCCCAACACCAGAAAGACCAGTAGATCAACCATTCTTAATGCCTATCGAAGACGTTATGACAATTTCAGGAAGAGGAACTGTTGTAACAGGTAGAGTAGAAAGAGGATCTTTAAAATTACAAGACGAAGTTGAAATCGTTGGATTATCAAATGAGAAGAAAAAGACAGTTGTAACAGGTGTTGAAATGTTCAGAAAAACACTTGATTATGCTGAAGCAGGAGATAACATCGGTGTTCTATTAAGAGGTGTTCAAAGAGAAGAAGTTGAGAGAGGTCAAGTTCTTGCAAAACCAGGAACAATTCATCCTCATACAAAATTCAAAGCTCAAGTATACGTTCTAACAAAGGACGAAGGTGGACGTCATACACCATTCTTCAATGGATATAGACCACAATTCTATTTTAGAACAACAGACGTTACAGGTTTAATTGATTTACCAGAAGGAACAGAAATGGTTATGCCTGGTGATAACATCGACATGACAATCGAATTAATTACTCCAATTGCTATTGAGCAAGGATTAAGATTCGCTATTCGTGAAGGTGGAAAGACAGTTGGATCTGGAGTTGTTTCAGAAGTTATTGAGTAATCTCTTTTTAGTAATAAAAAGTGGAATATAAAAAATAGCAGAATTACCTTATGGTAGTTCTGTTATTTTTTTCTTAAATATTTTATTTAATATTACTAAATTTATTGATATATGGAATATATAACTGTATAATAGAATAGAAACAATACATAAGATAATAAATTAGAAAGGGGAACTTTTTATGGAAGCTAGAGACTTTAGAAAAAGAGCTAGAGAAAAATTAAAAGGAAAATGGAGTGATGCAATAGTTCTAACACTTGTATTTGTTGCATTCACAGCTATAGTAGAATGGTTAGGATCATTAGGAGAAAATGCACGATTATTATCTATAGCTACAATGGCAGGACTTTTTAGTATGATTGTAATGCCAGCAATTAAGTATGGATTAACATATTCATATATGAAATTAAAAAATGGAGAAAAAGTACATCCGTTTGACTTTTTAAATTATGGTTTTAGTAATTTTGGAAGAGCTTGGGGAGTATCATGGAATATCTTTTTAAAACTTATATGGTATTTTGTTGCTGAAGTAGTTGCATTTTGTTTAATTTTCTTTAGTACATTATATAATGTTATAGCATCAGTAGTGCTATATAGTTCATCAATTTCAAGTGTTGATTCAAAAATAGGACTAATAATATTAACTGTAGTTGGTGTGATAGCTATAATAGTAATAGCTATTTTAGCTGCAATAAAGGGGCTATATTATTCTCTATCAACATTCATAGCTATTGAAAATCCTAATATGACAACAAAACAAGCAGTAGAAAAAAGTAGAGAAATTATGACTGGTAAAAGAGGAAAGTATTTTTATTTAACTCTTACATTTATAGGATGGGGATTTTTAGCAGGTATAGTTGGAGGACTATCAGGTGGGATATTAAGCTTTATTCCAGTAATATCTAATATAGCTGGAAGTGTAGGAATGCTTGTATTAATTCCTTATATCCAAATTTCTTTATTAGAATTTTATGATTATTATAAATTGGGAAGTATGCCACAACAACCAGCACAACCAATGTACAATAATATGCCACAACAACCAGCACAACCAATGTACAATAATATGCCACAACAACCAGTGCAGCCAATGTACAATAATATGCCACAACAACCAGCACAACCAATGAATAATAACGTACAAGAACAACCAATACAAGCGGTGTATAATGATGAGCAAATTATGCAAGAAAATACAGAAAATAATGCTTCAAATAATGATTCAAATAATAACCAATAATGTAGAAGGTCTTATACTATTTTAAGTATAAGGCTTTTTATATTGTTGTAAAACGATAAATAATATTTAAAGAAAAGATAAAGAGATTAAATTGGTGTATAAAATGTGAATTTAGCTGAGTATACCTTGACTTTTTAATAGGTTCATTATATACTTTACAAAGATAGAATTATTACGGAAATGCGTAAAAGGAGATTTTATGAAAAAGATTGCTACAACAATTATAATGATAATAATAATGACAATGATAGCAACAGTAGCATGGGCAGCTACGGGTACAGTCAATACACAAGACTTGAATATGAGAGAGGGAGCAAGTACAAGTAAAAATGTAATAAAGCAACTTGCTAAAGGAACAGAAGTAAATATATTATCAGAAGAAGGCGAATGGTATCAAATTTCTGTAAATAATATTACAGGATATGTTAACAAAAAATATATTGATAAAAAAGAAGAAACTGTAACAGAAGATCCAAATAAAGGAACAGTTAATACTAATCCGGATATGATTAATGATGTTAGTAAAATAAAAGAGACTACAACAGTATATGTATTACCATTACTTAATTCTACGAAAATTGCTACAATAGATCAAAATACAATTATAGACATAATTTCAGAGGCTGGAAATTGGTGCTACATTCAAAACGATGATGTATCAGGTTGGGTTATGGCATCAAAAATTACAGGAAAGAAAAAGAATACAGGAGATACATCAGCAGAAATTACTAATGTAGTAAATAATACAGTTTCTAATAATGATGTTGAAAATGAAGTAAATGTTGTAGAACAGGTAAATGATATTGCAACACCTAATCAAACAGAAAATAATATTGTAAATGAAGTTAATACAACTGTTTCAAACACAGTAGATAAAAAAACTAGTGAATCAAACACATCTTATCCAGTACAAATGTATGTTAATGTTGAAGCTGTATATGTTAGAGAAAGTGCAACAAAAGACTCAAAAGCAGTAACTAGTATTGGAAAAGGTACACCTGTTAGAGTTACAGGAGAGTCAGGAGATTGGTACAAAGTTGAGGTTAGTGATGGAAAAGGTTATGTAATGAAACAATTTTTATCAAAATAATTACAAATATTGCGGGGACACGGAAAGGTTTTATGAAAAATAGAATTATATGTGTTTTCGCAATTTTTCTTGTTATATTGACTATCATATTAAATAAAATTGGATATGAATTTGGAAAGTATGAAGGAAAAAAAGAAGGAGTTTTTTATGCAAAAGTTATCTCAGAAGCAGAGGAAAAAAACTATGTATATTCATATCAAGCTGAGATAGATAATAAAAAATTTATTTTATATATTCCAAAGGATGTAGAAAAATTAGAATATGGGTCAATTATTAAGATTAATGCGCAATATACAGAAGCGACACGAGATAGAAATTATGGAGGATTTAATTATAAAACGTATTTGCGTACTAAAAAAATATATGGGATATTTAATGTAGAAGATGTTGAAATTGTAAAAAATGGAAGTGACAATATAATAATCAAATTACGTAAATATATTAAATCCAAATTAAAAGAAAAATTAAAAAAAGAAAATAGTGAACTAGCAATCTCTCTGATTGTAGGAGATAGATCACACATATCAAGCGAAGTAGAAGATAATTTCAAAAAGGCTAATTTGATGCACATGCTTGCGATATCTGGAGCTCATTTTTCTTATGTAATATTAATAGCAACATTTATTTCTAATAGATTGCAACATAAGAGATTGGGACAACTAATTCAAATTATAGCAATAATATTTTTTATGAATCTTACAGGAAATACAGCTTCAGTCGTGCGAGCAGGGATAATGAGTATACTGTTAATTGGTTCGAGTATATGTAAAAGGCAGAACGATAGTTTAAACAATATTGCAATATCAGCAATTATTCAGATAATAAATAACCCATATATAATTTTTGATAGTGGCTTTATGCTATCATATTCAGGAGTATTGGGAATAATATTATTTTACAAAAAAATATCAGAGCATATACATTTTAAAAGTATAGCTCTAACAATATCAGCTAATATATTTATAATTCCAATAATGATATATAATTTTCATACAATTTCAGGAAGTTTTATTATTTCAAATATATGTGCTTCATGGTTACTTGGAATAATTATTATATTAGAATTTATTTCGCTATGTATTCCAATAAAATTACTATATATGATACTGGATTTATTGATAATGATGCTAAGAAAAATAGCCGACATTTGTGCCAATATTCCATTCGCACAAATGTATGTTCCGAGGTATGCTATATTTTTTGTAATAGTAATATATATACTTATATTTTGCAGAAAGTTAAAATGTAGAAAATATGTATATTCATTTTTAACTATTGGAGTTAGCATATTGCTAATTGTGAATTTTACAGATGTTTATCAGGATAGAATGAGAATTAATTTTATAGATGTTGGACAAGGTGACAGTTGTTTAATTAGATATAAAGGCACAAATATAATGATAGATAGCGGAGGTAGTTTATCAAAAAATAAAGATGGGAAATCTTATGATATAGGAGAAAATGTATTAAATAATTATTTATTAAATAGAGGAATTACGAGATTGGATTATATAATGGCATCTCATTTTGATGAAGATCACAGCCAAGGATTCGTTTTTTTGCTAAAAAATATGAAAGTAAAAAATGTAATAATATCAGAACAATATAAAACAAGCTCAATCTATGAACAATTTAAGCAGATTTGTAAAAAGCAGAATATACAAATAATATATGTAAGATCAGGAGATGAAATACGAATAAAAGACTTAGCTTTTAAAATATTACATCCAAAAAGTAAAGAGAATCAAATATCTGAGAATCCGCTAAATAATAATGCAATAGTGTGTATGGTAAAATATAAAAATAGAAGGATTTTATTTACAGGAGATATTGAAAAAGTTGCAGAAAATGAGATGGTTAAAGAATATACTAATGGATTAAAAGCTGATATATTAAAAGTCGGACATCATGGATCAAAAACATCAACAACAAAAGAATTTCTTGATTTAATTAATCCGTCGGTTGCACTTATTGGAGTTGGACAAAATAATAAATTTGGACATCCAAATGAAGATGTGATAAAAAGATTAGAAGAAAAAAATATACAAATCTATAGAACTGATGAAATGGGTGAAATCTCTGTTATTATAGATAAAAATGGAAAAATAAAAATTAATACACACATATGAATAAAGTGTATTTTGTTGAATTTTAAATTGTAATATGATAAAATTTGCATAGATGATAAAGAACATGAAATAATAAATAAGAATGGAGCTAAAAATATGAAAAAGAAAAATAAAATTCTAATACCGATTTTAATTGTACTATTTATAATTATAATAATTGCTGTATCAGCTGTGATATATTATAATGTATCTTTAAAATCAGTTAGTAATAAATCAGAAGAAATTGTAATAGAGATAAAAAAAGGTTGGTCAAACTCAGAAATAGCGGAACAATTGAAGGAAAAAGGACTTATTAATAATGCGTTTACTTTTAAAATCTATACTAAATTAAACAAAGTTTCAGGTATGCAAGCAGGAACATATAAGTTGAATAAAAATATGGATGCAAAGCAAATAATTGATGCTTTAAAGAATGGAAGCAGCTACTATCCAGAAACAATAGATATTACATTTCTAGAAGGTAAAAATATGAGATGGATAGCAAAGACTATTGCTGCGAAAACTAATAACTCTGAAAATGATGTATATGCTAAATTAGAAGACAAAGATTACTTAAACACATTAATAGATAAATACTGGTTTATAAGTGATGACATTTTAGATGAAAATATATATTATCCACTAGAAGGATATCTATTCCCAGACACTTATAATTTCTTAAATACAAGTGTAACTGTTGAAGATATATTTAAAACAATGTTGGATGAAATGGAAAAAAAGCTAGAACCATATAAAGCTGAAATACAAGAAAAAGAAATATCAGTTCATAAGCTACTTACAGTTGCTTCAATTGTTGAGCTTGAAGTATCTGACGGTGGAGATAGAGCAGGAGTTGCCAGTGTAATTTACAACAGATTAAAGAAAAATATGTCACTTGGAAGTGATGTAACAACATATTATGGTATAAAAGTGGACATGTCAGAAAGAGATTTATATCAGAGCGAACTTGATAAATATAATCCATATAATACACGAGGACCAAGAATGGAAGGAAAGCTACCTGTTGGACCGATAGCATCAGTTGGTTTAGAATCAATAATTGCAGCATTAGAACCAGAGGAAACAAATTATTTATATTTTGTTGCAGATAAGAATGGGAAAACTTATTTTGCTGAAACACTTTCAAAGCATCAAGCAATTGTTTCTGATTTAAAGAGCAAGGGACTTTGGTATTCACATGAATAATATTTGGAATTTTTTAGAATAAATTTATATATTATGGAAATAATCCTATTGAGGTGAAATGATGAAAAAATCAATCTTAATAGGATATTTTTTTATAGCTATTATAGCTGGTATAACTTTAGGAATTATTGTACATGTATTTAATGATACATCTATGGAACAGGGAATGATAGATGAAGTTGAAAATGTAAATAAGATAGCAAAGAGAAATGAAACTAACATAATTGTTACTTCTTCAAATGAAATAAAGACATCTCCTAATGCATATCTAATATTTGAAACATATTACAATGGATGTGGTCAAGATGTGATAAGTAAGAAGAAGATTCCATCTGGAGATGTTAATCAAAACGAAGAATATTTTAGCAAATCATATCCTGACTGGAAAATAAAAAGTTTTTCAAGTGAAAAAGTAGAGTTTTATAAAGAAAAGAATGATATGTGTGATTATCATTATATAATAAAGGAAAATGATGGTGTAATTGCGATATATAATGTGGACTCTAATGGAAATATGGAGTTAAAAGAAACTACAGATATAGAAACTAAATATTTGCCGGAAGAAGATGTAGAATTATTAAAAAAAGGAATAAAAGCTCACGGAGATAATGAGTTACTTGAAAGATTAAGTGATTATGAATAGAAAAAAGCCGATATATAGGAAAATTCTATATATCGGTTTTAGATTATTTTGATTTATTACTGTTTGCCGGGGGAGTATTTTTTTTAAGTTCCTCTTTATTTGGCAAATATCCTTTTCCATAAAAGTATGTTATATAACTTATTAGAGAAAAGATAGCTAGAATTACAGCTAATATATATATATAAATATCAAAATGAGGTAAGTTAAAAATGTGTATCATAAATGAACTTACTACTGCTAAATACAATAACACTGTTGTAAGTTTACCATACCATTTGCTTGATACAACTAGTTGCTTTCCATATAAGAATGATGCACCACAAATTAAAACTAATTCTTTGCAAATTAAAATTATAGCAATCCATAATGGAATTATATGCTTTAATGAAAGTGTAACTAATATTGATAATTGCGTAAGTTTATCAGCTAATGGATCCATTAATTTCCCAAAGTCAGATATTGCATTATATTTTCTTGCAATATATCCATCAAGTATATCTGAGATAGATGATAAAGTGAATAGAACAAATGCAAGTATGTAATTATTTAATGCAAGAGCAACTATGATAAATGGTACGAATATAAATCTTATTATTGTTAAGATATTTGGAATATGTTTTATATACTTCATTTTTTAATCCCCCTAAAGTGTCTTTAATAGTATAAAGAAATTATTTTTTTTCTGATTCAACTTTAAAAGTTAAATTATTATCTTTTGCATCAATAAAAATAATTTGACCGTTTAATAATTCTGATTTTAATATCATGTCAGAAAGCTCATCTTCAATATATCTTTGAACAGCTCTTCTTAATGGTCTAGCTCCATATTTTAAATCAGTTCCTTTTTCTAATAAAAATGATTTAGCTTCATCAGAAACATACATTTTTATGTTTCTATCATTTAATACATTTTGAGTATCTTTTAACATTAAATCTACAATTTGAATTAGTTCATCATGATTTAATGAATCAAATACAACAATTTCGTCAACTCTATTTAAAAATTCTGGTCTAAAAGTTTCACGTAAACTTTCTTGAATTTTGGCTTTTCTGAATTCAGAAGTAGCTCCAAATCCAATTGAGTTCAGATTTTGATTAGAACCGACATTTGATGTCATTATTATGATAGTGTTTTCAAAGTTTACAGTATTTCCTTGACTGTCAGTAAGACGTCCATCATCTAACACTTGAAGAAGTAAATTAAATACATCAGGATGAGCTTTTTCAATTTCATCAAGCAATACTATTGAATAAGGATGTCTTTTTACCTTTTCAGTAAGCTGGCCAGCGTCGTCGTATCCTACATATCCAGGAGGAGCGCCTATAAGTTTAGCTGTTGAATTGCTTTCCATGTACTCAGACATATCTATTCTGATTATACTATCTTCACTTCCAAAGACTTCTGATGAAAGAGCTTTGGCTAACTCAGTTTTTCCAACACCAGTAGGTCCTACAAATATAAAAGATGGCGGTCTTCTAGTACTTTTTAATCCTGCACGATTTCTTCTAATAGCTCTTGCAACAGAGGCAACTGCTTCATTTTGACCAATTACTCTTTTATGAAGATTATCTTCAAGAGATAATAGGGCACGAGTTTCTTCTTCAGTGATTTTTTGAACAGGAATTTTAGTCCAGTTTTCAATAACTTTTGCAATATCTTCTACAGTAAGCTCTTTAGGAGTCATTTTAGATTCTATATTATTAATTTCATCAGTTAATTTACATTCTTGCATTTTTAATTCAGCTGCTTTTTTATAATCATCAGCCATGTCAGCAGATGCAGCTTCTTCTTTTTTTGCTTGAACATCAGCAAGTTTATTTTTCAAAATTTCAAGATTATATAAATCCTTGTTATCAAGATTTATTCTAGAGCAAGCTTCGTCTAATACATCGATTGCCTTATCTGGAAGAAATCTATCATGTATATATTTTTCAGATAATATAACAAGTTTTCTAATTACATCATTCGAAATTTTTACTTTATGATAATTTTCGTAATATCCTTTAATTCCTTGTAATATTGAAATACTATCTTCAACAGAAGGCTCTTCAATCATTATTGGTTGAAATCTACGTTCAAGAGCAGTGTCTTTTTCAATATATTTTCTATACTCAGTTAGGGTAGTAGTTCCAATAAGTTGGATAGTACCATCAGCAAGTGAAGGTTTAAGAATATTAGCTGCATTCATTGAATGATCTGCATCTCCTGCACCGATTATATTGTGAATTTCATCAATAACCAATATAATATTTCCGGCAGATTTGCATTCTTCAATAATATTTTTCATTCTTGCTTCGAATTGACCTCTAAATTGTGTGCCAGCTACTATTGCTGTCATATCTAGCAAATATACTTCTTTATTTAAAAGTTTAGCTGGAACATCACCACTAGCAATTCTAAGTGCCAAACCTTGAGCAATTGCTGTTTTTCCAACACCAGGCTCACCAATTAAACAAGGATTATTTTTAGTACGTCTGTTTAAAATTTGAATCATTCTTGATATTTCTTTATCACGTCCAATAACTGCATCAATCTGACCATTCTTAGCTTTTTCTGTAAGATTAGTTCCATAAGCATTTAAAGTACGTCTTTTTTTATCTTGTTTCTTTTCAGTTTTTACAGATTTTCTTTCAGAAGAAGTACCATTTGATGTACTATCTGAACCGTCTTTAGAACCGAACATTCCTGAAAAAATTGAGCCAAGAGGGATAGCAAACCCCATAGGTTTATTTTCAGAATCTTCATCATTTAATGTATCTGAATTATCATCTAAATCATCAGGATTTAATCCTTGTAATGATAGGTTAGATGACAAATCTTTAAACATTTCATTTAATTGATTTGTCATATTATTTATATCTTCATTAGATAAGTTAGAATTGTTGTTTGAAAATGTATTTAAAGGATTAATACCTTTTTTCTTAGCACATTCATAACAATATCCTATTGTTTCTGTTTCACCAGAGCTATTTTGTTGATTAACAAAAATAACTGCTGTATTCTTTTTACAAATTGAACATAACATATTATAAAGTCTCCATTCTAGCTAATATTTTACTCTATATTTACTATTAAGTCAATAAAAGAAATGTGATTTTTGTATGACCAAAGCTTGTTTTAGAAAATTATTCATGATATAATTTAGTCGAAATACAAATGAAAGAGAGTGATTAATATGAGTAAAAAAGTTAGATATGTACTTTATGGAATCACAATATTTTTGTGCATTGCTTCTGTCTTCATAGGAGTTTATTATGAGCTACATGGAAAAGAAGGAAAAAGAGAGAATATATATATTGAAAATTCAGTAAATTCAACAGATGATCAAGAATCTGTAAAAGATCAATTCAAAGACTTATTTACTAATAAATTTAATGGTAGTGAATATGATGATACTAATATAAAGAAAGTTATAAATGAGCAAAAGATTGTTTATAGTTCAATTGATGGATTTTCAAAACAAGAAGAAGGAAAATACAATATAAAAGCTACATTACCATATATAAATATTGATAGTGAAGTAGTTAAGAAATATAATGATACAACGGAAAGCGTATTTGTAAATAAACTAAACAGCATAATGACTAATGCTTCAATATACACTATATGTGAAGTAAGTTATACAGCATATATAAATAATGATATTTTATCTGTTGCAATAATGGCGTCTATCAAAGAAGGAGATAATGCTCAGAGATTGCTAGTACAAGCATATAATTACAATTTAAAAACAGATTCAGATGTTGCCATTACAGATATATTAAATGCTAGAGGTCTTGATTCAAATGCAGTTAATAAAAAAATTAAATTAGTAGTTCAAGAAGCTGCTGATGAGGCAAGATCTGTACAAAGTACAGGATACAATATATATGAAAGAGATTTATCAAACCCAATGTATGATGTAAAAAATGTAACGAATTTTATTCAAGGACCTAGTGGAGAGCTATATATTATATATGCTTATGGTAATGTCGCTTTTACATCAGAGATGGATATAATTGAAATATAGTATAAAAAATTGAATATTGTTTATAATATTTTCAGGTGATTATATGAAAATAGATTATAAATATATAGAAGATAAGGAGATACCAACAATTCACCAAATTGTATGGTATTTCTTTATTTTTAGTTTTTTAGGAATGATTGTAGAGAATTTATTTTGTTTGATAACTGCTGGAAAACTAGAAAGTAGGAAGGGATTCATATTTGGACCATTTTGCCCTATTTATGGGGTAGGAGCTATTATTCTAATTATATGTATGCAATGGATGAGAAATGAGATTTCTGCGAATAAAATTATTGAGATAATTGTTGTTTTTATACTAGGAGGAATAATTGGGAGTGCATTTGAATATATATCAAGTTATTATATTCAAGCAATGTATGGAGCAAAGTTCTGGGATTATGCAGGGAAATTTTTAAATATAAATGGGAGAACTTGTTTTTATTTTGCAATATCATGGGGAATATTATCAGTGTTATTAATGTATATAATGAAACCAATAGCAGATAGATTTATTAAATATATTGAACCTCAAAATTTAGAAAAGCAAAAAATTACAGATTATATTCTTATTATATATATGATAATAAATGCAATTGTTACTCATATTGAACTTGAAAAATATATGGAAAGAGTGTCTCTGGCATATAATAAAGGAATTTATAATGATAGTAGCTGGATTTCTAATGAGGCTTTGGAATGGATTTTTCCTAATATGGCGTATGTTTTTAGAGATGGAATTATGCTAAAAAATGTAGAAATATTGAGCAATTAGCTGGCAAATGTAGCATTTTTTGCATAATTTGCTTGAATTTGTAAAGAATATATGTTATAATTGAAATTATGCTGCACAAAAAAGGAGTGTGAATATATATTTTAAGCGAAAATGCAATAGCACATTATATGACACGAAAGATAAGAATCTTGCAAGTAATAGCTATGGCAATAATATTATTAATAGTAACAATAGCAGTAAAATTTAAGCCTGCTTATGCTGTAAGTTTAGCAGGAAAACAAATTGGTTTTGTAAATAATAAAGATGAATTTCAAAATAAAATAGAAAATGAAATTTTAAATGTTGATGAAGACAATGTAGCGTTTGTAGCTTTAGATAATGTAAGCTACGATTTTCAGTTTGTTAGTAGATCTAATGTCAATGAAGACGAAACATTTGATATTTTAAAAGGAAATTCAAGCAAAATTTACAGAGTATATGAAATAGCAGATAATAATTCAGATAATATCGTATATGTTAATACTTTAGATGAAGCGGAAAATTTAGTAGAAGAACTAAAACAAGATTATAGTGAAATTGAACCAGATTTAAAGATAACAACTTTATATTTGGAAGAAGAAGTGAGTGAAGAGTCAATTCAAGAGGCCCAAAACAAGATTACTGAAGAGATGAACGCAAAACTTCAAGAAAAGCAAGAAAAAGATAAACGAACAGTTAATGGTATATATTTAGCATGTATTCCCGTATCAAATGGAACAATATCATCAAGATATGGAAGTAGGGAAAGCATCAGAAACCATGCTCATGCAGGGTTAGACATAGCAGCTAGATATGGTACTGAGATAAAAGCAGCAGCAGATGGAACTATTAAGTATGCTGGCTGGATGAGTGGGTATGGAAATTTAGTTATAATTTCACACGGGAATGGTGTTGAAACTTATTATGGACATTGTAGTTCAATAACAACATCTGTTGGTAAATCAGTAACAGCAGGTGATGTAATTGCTAAAGTTGGTTCAACAGGTAATTCGACGGGTAACCATTTACATTTTGAAATTAGAATTAATGGTTCAACAGTTAACCCTCAAAAATATATTTATTAATAAAAACACACTGTATATGTAAAATATATAGTGTGCTTTTTTTATGAAACTTTAAATCTTTTAGTGATTGGATCAAGTAAATCTGTAACATTTATTCCTAAAACAACTGCAAATGCGCATATTTCATAATCTCTAACTGTTCTTTGATTGTTTTCTATTCGATGTAAACTTGTGACTGGGATATTTATTCCAAGGAGTAATAATTCAGCAGAAAATTTTTCTAAAGATAGTCCTTTTTCTAATCTTTTTTCTTTTAATATTGGACCAATAAGGTTTAAATTATCTTCATATTTACTGCAATTTTTCATGGAAAGCTCCCTTCAATCAATTATAATCTTAAATTTAATTATATATTGTTTGATAATTAAATATATTGACACTGGCGTGAAAGAACGCTAAGATAAAATCATAATTTGTATAAAAAAATAATATTAACTAAAAATGAGAACACTAAGGAAAGTTGATAGTGAAAAAGCAATTACTTTGATAGCGCTTGTTGTTAAAATAGTAATATTGCTAATTCTAGCAAGTGTAATGATAATAATGACAAAAAATTTGATTCTAATGATAACTTATATGTTATAAAAAGTAATGTAATGGCAAAGAAGTATTCTGGAACATGGATAATTAGTTAGGTTTAGAAAAAAAGAAAGCTTCTTCTCAAGAAGCTTTCTTCGAAAATAAAAGGGGATGTTTTTTTGCTCTAACCAGTAATTGGAGTAACATTAATTACTGATTATGTTTATATTATAATAACAGAATTTGTCCATTGTGTGAACTGGATGTGATATAATTGCAAATAAAATAAAAAACAAGTGTTATAAATTAACATAATTAATAATTTAATTTTTAATAAAAAGTAGTAGAAATCATCTTATTTCTACTACTTCAAAAGGAATTTATTATTTATAATTATTGAATTATGGTTGCTCTGCTAATGTAACAGTTAATTCTTTTTCTGTGCCATCTCTATTAATTGTAAGGGTAATTGTGTCACCAATTTTATGTTTATTTTTAATTTCATTTAATTCATTCATTGTTTTAATTTCTTGACCGTCAGCTTTTATAATAATATCGCCAACTTTTAATCCAGCTTTTTCGGCAGGAGAGTAATCTTCAATACTTCTTACATAAGCACCTACAACTAATTTTGCTGTTGGGTTTTGCTTAATAGTTGTTTCAGTTATATTGCTTCCAGTAAATCCAATGTAAGGACGTTTAACCTTATTATATTGAATTAAATCAGAATATATAGATTTTGTTGAATTGATAGGAATTGCGAATCCAAGACCTTCAACACCAGTTCCAGATGCTTTTAAAGTGTTAATACCAATTACTTGACCATTTGAATTAACTAAAGCACCACCACTGTTTCCTTCATTTATAGCTGTATCAGTTTGAATAAGAGTATATGTTTTTCCATCACTGTCTGTAATGTTTCTATTTAAAGCACTAACAGTACCTGTTGTAACACTGCTTTGCATTCCAAGAGGATTTCCAATAGCCATACACCATTCACCAACTTGAACTGTGTCAGAGTTACCAAGTTCAGCAGCAGTTAAATCACTTTTATTGATTTTAATAACAGCTAAATCAGTTTGAGAATCAGTACCAATTACTTTTGCTTCATATTCAGTGTCATCATTATATAAACTAACAGTTATTTTTGAAGCTTCACCAACTGAATAATATGAGCTTGATGAACTTGAAGAGCTTGAAGAACTTATTACGTGGTTATTTGTTAAAATATATCCATCTTTGCTAATAATTACTCCTGAACCTTCTGCAGTTGCAGTAGATGTTGATCTTGAGAATATTGTACTAACAGAATATTCTACTTTAATTCCAACGATTGAAGGAAGTACTTTTTGTGCAACAGCAACTCCTGTGTCTGATATACTTGATAAAGATACTAAATTTAAGTTTACATCATTATAATTAATTGAAGATGATGGATCTTGCACAGATGAACTTTGTGATGTAGAGCCAATAAGAGCTTTCTTTACAGAAGGTATGCCTGCACATAATCCAACTACTAAACTTGCACCAACAATTCCACTTACAAATGGTACAAATACTGCTTTGGCAAATCCAGAAGTTTTTTTCTCCTTTTTAGGTGCTGTAAAATTATTATTTGATTTTTTTTCAGTAGAATTTACTTCTACGAAATCGTTATTGTTTTCCATGATTAATAATCCTTTCTAAAATACAAATCTATCGTAATATAGTTATAATATACAACTCTTTTGTGAAAGGAATGTGAAGAGGCTGTTACATTTTAGTTACAAATCGAATTTGATTGACAGATTACACTTAAGAATATATAATAGCCTAGAAAAGAGGTTAGATAGATGAATAAAGAGAGTGGACTGGGAGTTGTAGGAATATTTTTTATAATTATATTAATTATTATGATTATTTCAGGAGCATATTATGCAACAAAAAAATTTATAAAAAATGAAGAAAATGCAGATATAAAAGCAAATATGTTGTTAATTCAAGGTGCCTGTAAAGTTCTAAAACAAAATTCGATAGTGAAGAAAAATGACAGTATATTAATTGGAAATAAAATGTCGGAAATGACAGAAGACAGTGTTATAAATGAATTTAAGGCTAAAAATATAATAGATGAATCAAATTATGGTAAATATTTTGTATTAAGTAATGAAGATTTAAAAAATTTGAATATAGAAGTGCAAAATGAAAAAGATTCATATTATATTGTAAATTATGACGATAATGAAGTGTATATTACTAAAGGATATGATGGAAAATATAAATTATCTGAAATGATGTAAATGCGAATAAAATGTGGAAAAGAGGTAACAAAAGTTGAAAGAAAAAGAAGAAGAAAGACTTGATAATCTAAAGAAATACGAAGAAAACTTATATAATGAAGGATATAAATTTATATGTGGAATAGATGAAGCGGGAAGAGGACCACTTGCTGGACCTGTTGTTGTTGGAGCTGCGGTTATGCCACGTGATTCAAAACTAGAATGGGTAAATGATTCAAAAAAAGTTACAGAAAAAAGAAGAGAAATATTATATGATAGAATTACAGAAGAAGCATTAGCTTGGGGGGTAGGAATTATTTCGGAAAAAGAAATTGACGAACTTAATATTTTAAATGCTACCAAAAAGGGACTTCATTTAGCACTTGGAGAGGTAATTGAAAAATTAAAACAAAAGCCTGATATAGTAATTGTAGATGCTTTAAGAGAGATAGATACTTTTGAAATTCCATATCAATCAATAATAAAAGGTGACGCAACATGTTATTCAATATCATGTGCATCAATATTGGCTAAAGTTACAAGGGACAGAATAATGAGAGAATGGAATGAAGTATATCCAATGTATGATTTTGAGAAAAACAAAGGATATGGAACGGCTGAGCATATTAAAGCATTAAAACAGTATGGACCATGTCCAATACATAGACGTACATTTATAAAGCATTTTGTAAATGTCTAATACAATTAGATAAAAGATTAAGGAAGGAATACAGATGAATATTTTAGATATAATTGCAAAAAAGAGAGATAAAAAAGAATTAGCAAAAGAAGAAATTGAGTATTTTATACAATCCTATACAAATAATGAAATAACAGATTATCAGGCTGCAGCATTAGTAATGGCTATTTATATAAATGGCATGAATGATGAGGAGATAACCAATCTAACATTAGCAATGGCGTACTCGGGAGATGTTCTAGATTTATCATCACTTGGAGAAGTTGTTGATAAACACAGTACTGGAGGAGTAGGAGACAAGATAACTCTTGTGTTAATGCCAATAGTTGCTTCTCTTGGTATACCAGTTGCTAAAATGTCAGGAAGAGGACTAGGTTTTACAGGAGGAACGATTGACAAACTCGAGTCTATTCCTGGATATAATACACAGATAGATATTGACACTTTTTTGAAAAATGTAAGAAAGCATGGAATTAGTTTAATGGGACAGACTTTAAATTTAGCTCCAGCTGATAAAAAGATATATGCTTTAAGAGACACTATAAGTTGTACTGAAAGCATACCTCTTATTGCATCTAGTATTATGAGTAAAAAGATTGCAGCTGGTGCAAACAAGATTGTAATAGATGTAACTTGTGGAAGCGGAGCTTTTATGAAAAATAGAACAGATGCAGAACATTTAGCAGCTATTATGACAAAGATTGGGGAACTTGCTCATAAAGAAACAAGATGTATCATAACTAATATGGATGAGCCAGTTGGATATGCTGTTGGAAATATATTAGAAGTTAAAGAGGCAATTTCTATATTAAAAAATGAATACATTCCAGATGACGTAAAAGACATAATATGTGAGCTTGGTGGAAATATGCTTTTATTGGCTGGGAAAGCTGAGAACATTGAAGATGCTAAAAAAATGATTATCGAGAATATCAAAAATGGAAAAGCGTATGAAAAGTTTGCAGAACTTGTTCAAAGCCAAGGTGGAGATATATCTTATATTGAGAATCCAGATAAATTTGAAAAGGCTAAATTTGAGGTGAAAATTTTTGCAGATAAAAGTGGCGAACTAGTAAAGCTTGATGCATTAAGTATAGGAAAATTATCATGTATGCTTGGGGCAGGAAGAATGAGAAAAGAGGATAGTATAGATCCACGAGTAGGATTTGTTTTTAACAAAAAAGTTGGAGACATTGTAAATGAAGGAGATGTAATTGGTACAATTTATGCAGATGATATTGATAAAGCGAATGAAGTTTTAAACGATAAGTTCTGGGAAATCAAATAAAAGCTTGACAATTTTTGGAGAATGTGATATATTATAATGCATATTACAAAAGCAGAAAAACAATGGGTCTCTTGACCCAAAAAAGCGACTAAAGGTTAAGGTATTAGAGACTGAGAAATCAGCTCATCTGATATAATAAAGCTGAAAGGAGAGCATACCATGGATATGCGTACGGCCGGCAACTGATAGTTGCACATAAAAGATGGCTGACTTCATGTCAGCCATCTTTCGTAATATTGAAAGGAATGGTATTGTTATGAAATCGAAAGAGTATTCGTCTATCCGGTTAGAGGTAACTTCACATTGCAACATGAAATGTGAATACTGCCATAATGCCGAATACAGCAACAGAGAAGATGACATGTCGTATGGTGAAATTATCGAATTGATTGGCAACCTCAAGAAGCATTATAAGATCAATAAGATTTTGATTACCGGTGGTGAGCCTTTAACTAATCCTAATATCTGTGGGATTATTAGCTATATCACAGGTTTGGGAATTAAGGCTGATATGGTTACGAATGCTACACTTCTTACTGAAGATATGGTGAAGAAACTTGAAAGTGCAGGTCTTAAAAGAATTCGGATTAGCATTGACGATGTAGGAGCTGAGGAATCTTTAAGACACGGATCGCATTCTCAAATGCTGTGGCAGAAGGTTCAGATGGTAAGAGAGCTTTCTGATATTGAAGTTTGTATTCATACTGTTTGCTCGCCCTATAATGTAGACATGCTTTTTGATGTTTACAAGAAGGTGATCGAAAGTGGAGCTGCAAGATGGCGAGTCTTTGATGTTGGTTTCCAGGGCAATTTGCTGAAAAATATGAGTTCTTACGACTTTGAGAGCTATTATCAGAAGCTAATCGAAGTAAGTAAGAAAATCATTCAGGATTACTTGAAACATGGATATCAAGACAGACTTGATATCGAGATTAACAACATTTTCAGGACAATAATGCTGCATGCAGTTCCGAGTGATGACTATGATGTTATGGCAAATCTGAGAGAGAGACTTGAAAAGTCTCCGTGCGACTATGTTGCAGATCATCAGATTTCTGTCAGAAGTAATGGAAAAGCTACATTGTGCCAGTATTTCCACAATACGATGTTTGATTTCAAAGAGGCTGGATTTGATGTTGATAAAGCTATTGCCGAGCTCAGCCCTGTCGAAGAATATCAGATTAGTATGAAGGATCTGAAACATTGTGCAAAATGCAAATACTGTTTGGTTTGCAATAGTGGATGCAGAGCAAGAGCTAAATTCTTGACTGATGATGTGAAAGATGCTGATGCAGGTGCATGCTACATTTGTGAAAAAGTGTATAAGGAAATTGTTCCGCTTTTACCTGAAAATACTCAGAAAGCGTACAATGCATGCATTGTAAAATGTGGTCTGGAGCCTAAATACAGTTTGCAAGATTTGCTTGAACAGCTGAAGAAAAAAGGTGCAATCAAATGAAAATTGGTTTCAGAGTTCCGTATGACTACGTAGTTCCTGAATTTGCATGCATGTATTTTGAATATTTTCAATTCTTAGAGTGCAAAGTAAAAGGAAAATCTAGTAGTGCATCAGTATTGGAATACTTGCAAAATATTCCGAATAGTCAATATTCAATTCACCTTGAAAAAGATGCTTTATATAATGAAGAAGCATTTAAGAGTACCATATTGCTACTTACTGAGCTGAAAAAAGTGGGAGTAAGCAATATATTCTTTGTTACTCATTTTTCTGGTGATTGTAGCTATGCTCGTAAGAAAATCGCCATGATTGCTGATGCTTTGCCTAGTGAAAGTATGTTACTTCTTGAAAATGCAAAGGCTTCTAGAGAAAATTATAAGTATTTAGAATCTTTGAAGAACTTTACTAAAGCTGATAAGCAGTGTGGAATATGCTTGGATATTGGGCATTATCTGTCAGGGTGCTTACTTGAAGGAATTAATCAAACGAGTGCGATACGGCATCTAAAAGGACAGGAAGATTTTAGAAATCAGGTACTTGAAATTCATATTCATAATTATATTCAAGAACATGATCACTTAAATTTAGGAACTGGACAATTAGATTTTTCGCAGCTTTGCACTTTAAAGTTTGATAAGTGTAAAGTATGTATTATTGAAACTCAGGTGATTGATCCCGAATGCGATGGTACCGAACAAGTTAATCTTTTAAAAACGAAATGGGGTGATCTATGTGGAGATTAAACCTACAGACTCGATTGAAGAGATTCTGGAGCTTCACAAAGAAATTTTCGGAAATGATTTTCCTATCAACAGTTACTACAAAAAAATGAAAGATAACCGGATTTTTATTTTCGTATACTATGAATATGGGGAAAAAGTCGGTTATAGTATTATTGTAGAACAGAAGGAAATCAATAACCTGTATGCGTGGTATGGAGGTGTTCATCCGAAATACCAAAATAGAGGGATTAACAGAAAATTTCTGGAAGAGCTTATTCAGTTTGCAAAGGAAGGAAACTATGATAGTATAACTCTTGCAAGCTCGAATAAAAGACCGCACATGCTCATTCTGGCTATTCGGCTGGGCTTTGAAATCTATGATTTGAAGAAACGTGACACAGGAGATGGAAATAAGATATACTTTAAGTATACTATTTCTCATGAGGAGTGCTGCGAGATTTCTTTCGAAAAAAGAAGAAGGCTGGTTGACATTGAGAAGCTGGCGGTTGATGTCCTTAAGAAAGGATATAAGAAGATTTACATCGAGGTGGGCAACAATATTGCAGATGTTGCCTATTTCATCAGATATGTAAATAGCTTTTCGGTAAAGCCCACAATTTATGTGAAATGCGCAAGCGAAGATTGGAAGGAGACGCTTAAGGATATTTACGAAGGAATTATCGAATAAATAACAATATGGTAAAATGCTAGTTAGATCACACTTGTGGTTTGGCTAGCATTTTGCTATAATATATATAATTTTGAAAAGGGAGAAAATTTATGGATACAATAGTTTATTTAATAAGGCATTCAGAACAATTTAGAGGATATAAAGAAAAGTATAATAGTCAACAGCAAAATGAAAAAATAGTGCTATCTATTAATGGAGAAAGATTAGCAGAAGAATTAAGTAATAATGCAGAATTACAAAATATCGATGAACTATGGAGCAGCTCATATTCAAGAGCAGTGGGTACAGCAAAGTATATAGCAGAAAAAAATAATTTATTAATAAATATTAGTGATAATTTTGGAGAAAGAAAATTACGGAGATTTAGATGAACTTGCTGAATTAGGAAAAGTAAAAAAGAATCCATATACGATAGAACAAATTATTGATAGAGATTTAAAATGCACTAATGGCGAAAGCATGAATGATACTAAAAATAGATTTGAAGAAAAAATAAATGAAGTAATTAATAATAATTTAGGCAAAAGACTTGCCATTGTAAGTCATGGTGCTGCTATTAAATTTTATTTAATGAATTGGTGTGAATTAATAGGAAAAGATATTGAATATAAGGGAAATATAATTAAAATTGAATCACCAAGTATTACTAAACTAATATTTGATGAAAATATGCAGTTAAAAGAAATGTATAATATATAAAAAACACCGCTAGCTATATAGCTGGCGGTGTTTTGACACTATAATGTGCAGCCTAAATTGAATGCTTTCTGATTATCAGAGGACTTGATATAATTTGCCCACGGATAATCATCAATTCCAATGGTGTGCACAAAATGTCCAAGTAAGAATAGGTTGGACGTATAACGAGGAAGTTTTTCACTTATTAACTTGTGCTGAAGTAATGAGTCATAAATGCTTATGATTTTGGTACGGGAAGAAGTAAGATTTGAATAACGTATAGCTTCTTCTCCGTCAAAATCTACAATATAGTCTGCTGTTTCAAAGACAGGTGAATAAATTGTGGATTGGTTAATTCTAATTTGCGTCTGTACAGGGCCTCCACGTCGCACTATGCCGTGAGTTTCAGAAGAGCAGATTTCAAAGTTGGAATTATAGAAAATGCACTCAGTGAAAATCTTGGAAGCATAGATAATTCCCTGTCCACCTTTGCCACAAAAAAGAATGTTAAGCATTATCAGATGCCTCCTTTTTAGTGGATTTGGATAGTTTTAAAGTGCAATAACCTTGTGCAATTAAGACTACAAGTTCATTAAGAGAAAGAGCATAATCCAATGCCTGAATGGTCTGATTTTTGTTAAAAGGATTAAATGTCCGAATATTTTTAACATTCAAAGAATCTAATAATTTAACCAAATCTATTTTGGTAGTCGGATTATGATCTAAAGTATAGCCTGTTCCAGGATTGTCCTGCATACCAGTCATCGAAGTACTTTGATTATCAAGAATAATCAGAATAGGGTTACTGTTATTATAAATGCAGTTTATTAAACTTGTAATTCCAGAGTGGAAAAAAGTTGAATCACCCATCAGTCCAATTACTCTTTGGTCAGAATGCAACATGTCAAGCGACTTTTGAATCCCATGTGCAATAGAAAAGCCAGCACCCATGCAAATCGCAATGTCTTTGGCTTTGTATGGTTCTTGGCCACTCATTGAATAACAACCAATGTCACTACTTATGATTACATTCTTGCAACTAGAAAGAACATCGAAAAAGGTATTGTAAAAACATCCAGGGCAGAATGGCTTTGAAGTGGTAGCTGGTACATTAGAGCTAAGCTCATTTTCAATTATAGGAAAGAAAGCCTTACGGATAATGTGTGGGTTTAATTCAGAGGAGCATTTAATATAATCTTTTCCAATGCAGTTAATTCCTAAAGCTTTAACGGATTCTTCGATAAAAGGATCTAATTCTTCTACTATAAAAATCCTTTCTACTTTAGAGCAAAACTGCTTAACTTTATTGATCGGAAGCGGAAAGATTAAATTAAGTTTTAATATTGATACAGAATTTCCTAAAACTTCTTTCACATAATTGTAAGACATTCCAGATGTTATAATTCCAATCTGCGAATTTGTTAATTCCTCGCAATAGTAAGAGTTTGAGTTTGCAATATCTAATAGCTTATGCTCAAGTGATTTATGAAGCTTGATAGAAATTGAAGGAATTGGGTCAAACCGAGAACTCTTATCGATACTTAAGTGAATAGAACTGTGGTGCTTACTGGTTATTACGATAGATTTAGAATGACATACGCGAGTTGTTAACCTGATAAATACAGGAAGTTGATATTGTTCGCTTAATTTAAAAGCATGGCTTACAAAATCAAAACATTCTTGAGAATTTGCAGGCTCAAACATAGGAATTTTGGCCGACTTTGCATAATGACGATTATCTTGTTCATTTTGCGAAGAGTGAATACCTGGATCATCAGCAGTAATAATGATAAGTCCTGCATTGATTCCTGTGTATGCGACTGTAAAAATGGGATCTGCTGCAACATTTACTCCAACATGTTTCATGACAGCGATTGAACGTACACCAGCGTAAGAAGCTCCAATTGCTGATTCAACAGCTACTTTTTCATTAGGTGCCCATTCAGAATGAATGTTATTAGAATATTTGGATAGGTTTTCTAAGATTTCAGTACTCGGTGTTCCAGGGTAACCAGAAGCAAACTGCCCTCCATTAATATAGAAAGCTAGAGCAATGGCTTCATTACCAGTTAGTAAATATCTCATAGCTATATCCTTTCTCATTATAAAACGTGTCAATGTGCGTGGTACATACGAATGTATGTTAAAATATAGTGATTATTATATAATGAATAACAGATTATGTCAAGCTAACTAAAATTATATCTAGCAATTTTTCTATGCTTGTGTTATACTGTAAAAAAATAATGAAGGAGCGATTATGAGAGAAGACAAAATTACTAATAGGATTGTTATAAAAAGGGATGGCAAAAAAGTTAATTTTGATGGAACAAAGATTGCAATAGCGATAAAAAAAGGTTTTGACAGCATTGAAGGTAAGTATAATGAAGATGATATTAATTTAATATATAATCAAGTAATAGCTCAAATAATGAAGATGGATAAAGATAGGATAAAGATTGAAGAAATTCAAGATTTAATTGAAATAGAACTAAGAAATAATGGTTATATAGATGTATGTAAATCATTTGCCGAATATAGAGAAAATAGGGCTCAATCAAGGGAAATATTTTTTGAAGAAAAAAGAAAACATAAATTTTTAAAAGCATTAGAAAAATTAGGATTAAAAACAAAAGAAAGTGCAGAGGCAGTTATTGAAAATAGAAATGCTATGCAAACCATGGAGGCATATGGAAAAACTGTTTCTGGAGAATTTGCAACATCATATTTAATAAAGAAGAAATTTTCAGAATACCACGAAAATGGAGATATTCACATAAATAAGTTGGAATATTATCCAATGGGAACTACAGAGAGTGTACAAATAAATGTAGAGAAATTATTTGATGATGGTTTTTCAACAGAGAATAGTATGATGAGAGAGCCACAGACAATAATGTCGTATGCAATGCTTACAATTATTGCGATTGCAGGAGTTCAAAAAGATCAATCAGGAGAGCAAGGAATACCTGCATTTGATTATTATATGGCACCAGGAGTTTTGAAAACTTTTAAAAAAGAATTTAGACAAACAATTTATGATATATTGGAATATACTGATTATGACAAATTCATTGCAATAAACGGTATAGAAAGAGAAATAGAAAAATTAAATACAATTGACTTTAATATAGAAAATTTTTATAAATTTACTAGAGATGCAGAAGAGCTTAAAAGAATGTTCAGAATAGTGTATAGTAAAGCTCTTGAAAAGACTAATAAAGAAACATATCAAGCAATGGAAGCATTTGTACATGATTTAAATAGTTTATGCAATAATAATCTTGTCACAATAAATATTGGAACAGATACTTCGGCAGAAGGTAGAATGGTAATTAAGAATTTATTACTTGCTATTGAAGAGGGAGTGGGAAATAATAAAGAAGCTGTATCTCCAATAATATCATTTAAAGTAAAAAAAGGAATCAATTTTGAACCTAATACTCCTAATTATGACTTATTAAAAATAGCATGTGACTTAGTTTTAAAAGATAAAAATATAACATTTGCAATGCTAGATAGCCAAGCTAATAGCGAATTTTATAAAGAAGGCGATTTTGGAACAGAAATAGCTTATTTAGAAGATGGCACAAGAATAGCAGACAATTTTGTTGATAAAGACAAAGAACAAGTCGCTGAAAGAGGAGTATTGTCAAGTACAACTATTAATTTGCCTAGAATAGCATTAAAACATAAAAATAATATTGAAGCATTTTGGAGTGAATTAGACCAGAAGATAGAAATGGTGAAAGACCAGCTAATTGAGAGATTTGAGATACAGGGAAGTAAAAAGGTATTTAATTTTCCTTTATTAATGAAGGAAATGATATGGATTGATTCAGAAAAATTAAAGAGTGATGATAAGGTTAAGAAACCTTTGAAACAAGGAATAATGAAAATTGAATTTACAGGCTTAAATGAATGTCTTATTGTTTTAACAGGACATAATCATGCACAAAGTAAAAAATCTCAAGAGTTAGGAATACAGATTGTTTCTAGAATTAGAGAAAAAGCAGACGAATATTCAAGAAAGTATAACTTAAACTTTGTTGTATCAGGAGATAGCTCTTATGATACTGCAAAAGAATTTATGGAATTTGACAGAGTTATTTTTGGAAAAATAGAAGATGTCACTGATAAAGATGCATATACTGTTTCATTTGAATTACCAGAAGAATGTGAAACACAAGAAAAAATAAAAGTGGAATCAGAATATCACGAAATAACAAATGGCGGACACATGACTGAAATTAAGAGTAAAAATGTATATGGTACATTAAAAAAAGTGAGTGAATCTGAAATAGGGTATGTGAAAATAATAAATGTTGCAAATTAAAAAGGGTGAGTAAATTTTACTCATCCTTTTAGCAGTTCTATGATTTTATCATTTTTTAATTTTTTAAAATTATGCATATTCAATAATCCTATATAATGTAAATCTTTTTATATACATAATTAATTAGAGCATTTTTAATAAGAATGATCCTCACTAAAAATACTCTATATTCTGATTTTTATTATAATCTGATTTCTGGCAAACTATTATTAAAACTCTTTTTTAAAGAAGAAAATTCTTTGGTTTGCATATATCGATTAATATTTTTTAAAGAAACTCCAGAATAAAAAGATAAGCTTTCGGCATTCTCTGGAATATCATTATTTGCAATAAAATTTTTTAATGTCCTTTTATCAATTTCATCTTTTGCTTTGCAATTAGGACAAACTGAATCTTCGGATGTAAAGAAACATCCACAACGTACACATTTATTAAATTTCATAATTGATTCCTTCCTATTAATCAGCAAAACTGATTATGCATTATTTAGTCACATAATATCACACTTTGTCGAAAAAGGAAATAATTTTATAAAAATAATTTAAGATATTTACTTTTTATAGAATGGCTAGTATAATTTATAAAAATAGAGAAATGGGAGATAAAAGATGGAGATAATTGCAAATTATTTTTTACTAGCATTATGTTATGCCTTTGGTGGTTGGATTTGCGAAGAAATAACATGTTCAATAAGTGAAAAAAAGTTAGTAGATAGAGGATTCTTAATAGGTCCAGTATGCCCTATATATGGATGGGGAGGACTTTTTATAACATTAGCTCTTACAAGATTTTCAGAATATCCAGTTGTTGTATTTGTGATGGCAGTATTTTTATGTGCAATCCTAGAATATTCAACAAGCTATTTTATGGAGAAGATATTTAAGGCAAGATGGTGGGATTATTCAGATAAGAAATTCAATATAAATGGACGAATTTGTTTGGAAACTCTATTTCCGTTTGGAATATTAGGATTAGTAGTTATTTATGTTTTAAATCCAATATTAGCGAGATGTTTTTCAAATGTGGAATCAAATGTACTAATTATTATTGCTTGTGTTCTTGCTGGAATATTAATATTAGATACAATTGTGTCATTCCATGTGGTATCAAAAGTAACCGAAACCGCTAAAAAGATAAGAAGAGAAAATACAAAAGATAATACAAATGAAATTACTGCAAAAGTTAGAGAAGAACTAAAGGAAAGTGCAATTAGTAATAGACTTTTAAATGCTTTCCCTAAATGGCAAGCTATAAAAGTAAAAGTAAAAAAAGCAGTAAAAGAAAGTACGACTAAAATAGAAAATAAAGCTAAGGCTGTTCAAAAAGAAGCAGGAAAAATAGCTAAAAAAAGCGAAGAAGCAATTCAAAAACATAGAAAAAAGAAGAAAAAAGATGATGAAAATCAAGAAAAATAAAAATATAATTCTAAGAAATGTAAATTAAATTTTCAAAAAGCCTTGTCAAGGGGCTTTTTTTTTGATATAATAAACTACGTTGAAAAATACACACACAAAAGTAGTTTAAAGTAAGTGCTAGATTTTAAAATTTTTCATGGAATTTAGTTTGCTTTAAATGTTGATATTTGTGGAGGAATTAACTTAAAGGAGGAACAAAAAATGGCAGTAGTTGCAATGAAACAATTACTTGAAGCAGGTGTTCATTTTGGACATCAAACAAGAAGATGGGATCCAAGAATGGCTGAATATATATTCCAAGCTAGAAATGGTATTCACATCATCGATTTACAAAAGACATCAAAGAAATTAGATGAAGCTTATGAATTTATGAAAGAACAAGCTGAAGAAGGAAAGACAGTCCTATTTATAGGAACAAAGAAACAAGCTCAAGACTGTGTAAAAGAAGCAGCTGAGAAAACAGGAATGTACTATGTTAACCAAAGATGGTTAGGTGGAACTTTAACAAACTTTAAAACAATAAGAAAGAGAATTGAGAGATTAACTCAATTAGAGCAAATGGAACAAGATGGTACATTTGATGTATTACCTAAAAAAGAAGTTGTTCTATTAAGAAAAGAAATGGACAAATTAAACAAAAACTTAGGTGGAATTAAAGAAATGACTGAAATTCCAGGAGTTATGTTTGTTGTTGATCCTAAGAAAGAACATATTGCTATTCAAGAAGCAAGAAAATTAAATATACCAGTTGTAGGATTAGTTGATACAAACTGCGATCCAAATGACGTTGATTATGTTATCCCAGGAAATGATGATGCAATAAGAGCTGTAAAATTAATTACAGATGTTATGGCAAATGCAATCATTGAAGGAAAACAAGGTGAAAGCTTAGAAAGTGATACTGATGTAGAACAAGAAGCTCCAGCTGAAGAAAACAACTCAATTGAAGAAGTTGTAGCAAGCGAAGAAGAATAATTATAAATAGTTTTATAATGTAGATTATATGATTTCATTATTATAAATAATGAGGTCATATAATTTCTTAAAATAAAAATATAAAGGAGGAACCAATAATGATAACTGCTGCTCAAGTTAAGGAATTAAGAGAAAAAACAGGCGCTGGAATGATGGAGTGCAAGAAAGTTTTAACAGAAACAGAAGGAAACCAAGAAAAAGCAATTGAATTATTACGTGAAAGAGGAATATTAAAAGCTGCTAAGAAATCAGACAGAATTGCTGCTGAAGGATTAGTTGAAACATATATTTCTGATGACAAAAAAGTTGGAGCATTAGTTGAAGTAAATGCAGAAACAGACTTCGTTGCAAAAAATGCAGAATTCCAAGAATTTGTTAAGAATGTTGTAAAACAAATAGCTATGAATAATCCAAAGGATGTTGATGCATTATTAGCAGAAAAATCTATTGAAGATAGCAACTTAACAGTTCAAGAAGTTTTAACAAACAAAATTGCTACAATTGGTGAAAACATGCATATTCGTAGATTCGTAAGATTTGAATCAGCTAATGGATTTGTAACAAGCTATGTTCATGGTGAAGGAAAAATTGGAGTATTAGTTGAAATGGAAGGCGCTGATGAAACCGTTGCAAAAGATGTTTGTATGCAAATAGCAGCTGCTAAACCAGAATTCTTACAAGAAAGTGATGTACCAGCAGATAGATTAGAGAAAGAAAAAGAAATTTTGAAAGCTCAAGTTATCAATGAAGGTAGACCAGAAAATATAGCAGAAAAGATAGTTATGGGTAGATTAGGAAAATTCTATGGAGAAATCTGCTTATTAGATCAAGAATTTGTTAAAGATCCAAACAAAAAAGTTGGACAAATGGTAACAGAAAAGAACGGAAAAGTAATTAAATTTGCAAGATTTGAAAAAGGCGAAGGAATTGAGAAAAAAGAAGAAAACTTTGCTGAAGAAGTTGCAAAACAATTACAATAATAAATATGATACTAATCTGTAAAAACAGGTTAGTATTTTTTTATAAAAAAATATATGGAAAACTTTAGCAAAACCACTAGACAATTTTTATAAAATGTTATATCATATACATATAGTCAATGAGACAGAATAAAATTATTGTAAAATAGTAGGAAGGTAAAGAGTAAATGAGTGAACAAAGCAAAAGTGAAGATCAAGGTGTAGATTCTCTAGACTTTGATAAGAGAAATGTATTGTATATTATAAAAGGTGGAAAAGTACGAGTACTGCAACTGGAAATGGCTGTCCCTAATGGAATGAGATATCCACGAAGTGCTACTGAGATGGAGCTTTTAGCGAGTCTTACTGGAAAATTGTATACAGAAGAAGAAGCAATGCAAAAATATGAAGATGAAAATGCATATGAAATACTTATTGATAGTGGATTTTATGCAATAAAAGTAACAAAAGAATTTGACGGTAAGGAAAAAATGAACATTTTTGCGCCTGAGACGACAAGTCTAGAGGATGCTAATTTATTATTAAAAATGTATACTAGAATTGTGAACAGTGGAGAAATAAATGAATTAGCATTTCACAATAGAGTAACAGATAAGACTGGTAAAGCATTTGAAAAAATAAGTAATATAATAACGCCAAATTCAAAAGAAAAAGTTGCTTCTGAATTTGGAAATAAGATAAAGCTATTTTTAGAAGATAAAATTGAAGAGATAAGAGACAGTGAATCATTCAAAACTAATAAAGAAATGTTTGAAAGATATAGAAAATTTGACTTGGCTAATATATTATATGGTAATTCAAGAAAAGATCCAATAAACATAGGAGATGCTGGTGTAATTGTAATAACACCAGAAGAGGTAATAGCATCTAATTGTAAAAAAGGACAACATATTGACCAAATAAATGAAATAATTAGAAACAAATATTATAATAATTATGATGAGCCTTTTCAACTTGGAGATCTACTTGAAAAAGGAGAAAAAAGAGTTCCTAACAAATATGAGTCAATAATGATAATGTTATTAAATGTAGGGGAACCATATGTAATAACACATTTACCAACAATTATGAATGAATTTCAACATAGCAAGATAAGCAGTTTTGCACAAATGCTTTCAGACATGGAGAAAAGTAATGGAGGTTCAAAAGAGTTATCTTCTTATATAATAAGTAATGGAGATGATGAAAAAGCATTTACTCATGCAAATGAACTTTTAGAATATGTAAATGGAATAAAGGAAATAAATAATGGAATGGCAAAGCTTTCTCAAAGTTCACCTGTAATTTTGGGACATATTACAGAAGGCAGAGTAGATGATATGATAAGTCAAATAAACATGAATAGAGCTAATGACGAAAAGAAAGCGCCAGCAACTTTAAGCGAGGTTACTTTAGGAAGATAAGTACTTGTTAAAGTAAAAAATAGAGAAAATGAAATCATATAATATAAAACAAAAACAAATTTGACATAAAATTAGGCAAAACCTCTAAATTGGGGTTGACACATATATCTTTTTATGATAAAATAATCTAGCGTATGTAGTGAGAACTCCATACGCTAGAAAAGATTTTACGCTGGAGGTGTATAAAATGGCAGCAAAAGGAGCAAGAGAACATATAACACTAGAGTGCACAGAGTGCCACAATAGAACATATGTTACAGAAAAAAATAAAAAGAATAATTCTGAAAGATTAGAATTAAAGAAATACTGTAAATTCTGCAAAAAAACAACAGCACATAAAGAAACAAAATAGTCCTTTATAAGAGGGAGGAAAAAGTAATGCCTAAAAATAATAAGAAGAAGCAAGTAAAAAGCAGTAAACAAGTAGCAAAGACTACACCTGCAGAAGAGACTAAAGTAGAGGTAGCACAAGATGTTACTGATGCTGTAGTAGACAATAAGGCAGAAGAAAAAGTAGAATCTAAAGAAACTAATAATAAGGCTAATAAAAATAAGAAAGCTGATAAAAAAGAATCTAAGAGTGCTAAAGCAAGTAAAAATAAGAGACATTGGTTCAAAGATTTTAAGGCAGAACTTAAAAAAGTAATTTGGCCAACTGGAAAAGAATTATTTAGTAATACAGCAGTTGTTTTAGCTGTTGTAGTAGTTGTATCAGTTTTAATATTTGTATTGGACTTGATTTTTGGTGAATTAAACAAATTAGAAGTAAGAGAAATTGAAAAGATTCAAAATCATATATCTGCAAATTCTACTGAAAATGATGTTGAAGAAAATACAACATCTAAATCAGAGAATACAATAGATAATAATGAAAAAAATGCTACAGAAACAGATCTTACAAATATAGATTCTAACAATACAGATAATGTTGATTAAAGGGAGGCTAGAACATGTCTCAAAAAGACTATGATTTGAAACCAAGATGGTATGTTGTTCATACCTATTCAGGATATGAAAATAAAGTAAAAACAGACCTTGAAAAAACAATTAAGAACAGAGAATTACAAGATTATTTCTTTGATATAATTGTTCCTATGGAAGAACAAATTGAAATTAAAGATGGAAAAAGAAAAACTAATCTAAAAAAAGTATTTCCTGGATATGTTTTAGTTAAGATGATTGTTACAGAGGAAACTTGGTATATCGTAAGAAATACAAGAGGTGTAACTGGATTTGTTGGTTCAGGAACTGACCCTATTCCATTAACAGAGTCTGAAATTAGAAAAATGGGATTTGACATTCAGTCAATTACAGTTGATTATGATGTAAATGACCAAATAAGAGTTATCAATGGACCATTCGCTAACTTTACTGGAACTGTTACAGAAATTAATAAAGATAAGCATAAAGTAAAGGTATTAGTATCAATGTTCGGAAGAGAAACTCCAGTTGAACTTGATTTCTCAGAAGTAGAAAAAGTTTAGCTAATAAATATAGATAAAATGAATTAGGAAACTAATTCTTTTATATAAATTATTTTTAATATACACAAACCAAAGGAGGTGCTAAAAATGGCAGGAAAAGATAGCAAAAAGCCAGAAGCAAAAGAAGTTATCATTAAATTACAAATTCCAGCAGGAAAGGCAACACCAGCTCCACCAGTTGGACCAGCATTAGGAGGTAGTGGTGTAAATATCATGGACTTCGTAAAGCAATTTAATGATAGAACAGCAAAGCAAGCTGGATTAATAATCCCAGTTGTTATCACTGTTCACAAAGACAAATCTTTTGATTTCATTACTAAAGAACCACCTATGGCTGTTCTAATAAAGAAAACAGCTAAGATTGAAAAAGGTTCAGGTAAGCCAAATAGAGAAAAAGTTGCAAAACTTACAAAGGCTCAAGTAGAAGAAATCGCAAAGATGAAGATGCCAGACCTAAATGCTGCTTCATTAGAAGCTGCAATGAGCATGGTTGCTGGTACAGCTCGTTCAATGGGTGTAACTGTAGAAGACTAATTCTATATGCCACTTAAATTGAGCAAATAAAATATTGGGAGAAGTTAAAGCTTCGATAAAACCAAAGGAGGGTAATATGAAGAGAGGTAAGAGATACCAAGAAAGTGCTAAATTAGTTGATTCTAAGAAATTATATTCAGCTAAAGAAGCAATAAGCGTTATTGAAAAAATGCCAAAAACAAAATTTGACCAAACAGTTGAATTACATGTTAAATTAGGTGTTGATTCTAAGCATGCTGACCAACAAGTAAGAGGTACAGTAGTACTTCCAAATGGTACAGGTAAAACTTTAAAAGTTTTAGTATTTGCTAAAGGTGCAAAAGCTGAAGAAGCTAAAGCAGCTGGAGCAGACTTTGTTGGAGCAGAAGAATTAATTCCAAAGATCGAAAAAGAAAACTGGTTTGATTATGATGTTATAGTTGCAACACCAGATATGATGGGTGTTGTTGGAAGATTAGGAAAAGTATTAGGACCAAAAGGATTAATGCCTAACCCTAAATCTGGAACAGTAACAATGGATGTTACAAAAGCTATATCAGAAATTAAATCTGGTAAAGTTGAATACAGACTAGACAAAAATAACATTATTCACTTAGGATTTGGTAAAGTTTCATTTGGCGCTGATAAGTTAGTTGAAAACTATGATGCAATTATAGCTGCAATTATAAAGGCTAAGCCAGCAGCAGCTAAAGGACAATACATCAAGAGTGTATCAATAGCTACTACAATGGGACCTGGTTTGTATATAGACCAAAAATAATTTATATAAGCCATAGACAGTAGGCATACAATAAGTCCTACCGAGGCAAATACGAGAGAATGCAAATTCAATCTATTTAGCCTCGAATGGCTATGTAGGTTGAATTTTCTTTTTATTGTTGTAAACAATAAAAGTTAAGATAGAACAAAAGTCTAGGAGGTGAAAAAAGAAAAATGGCAAATAAAAATGTTATCGCAGGAAAAGAAGCACAAGTTAAGGATTTAGCAGAGCATATGAAAGGAGCTAAACTTATTCTTTTAGTTGATTATAGAGGAACAACTGTTGAAGATGATACTAAATTAAGAAAAGAATTAAGAGAAGCTAACGGAATGTGCAAAATCACAAAGAACAACATAATCAAAAGAGCATTAGATTTAAATGGTGAATCTGCATTAGATGATGTTCTTGAAGGACCAACAGCAATAGTTTCTTCAATGGAAGATTATCTAACATCTTTAAAAGTAGTTTACAAGTTCTCAAAAACTCATGAAAACTACAAAATTAAAGGTGGAATGATTGATGGAAAAGTTATGAGTGTTGACGAATTATTAACATTAGCTCAATTACCATCAAGAGAAGAACTTCTTTCAAAACTTGCTGGATCATTATTACAAACAATCGCAAAGGTTGCTGTTGCAATTGATCAAGTTAGAATTAAGAAAGAAGAAGGAGCTGAAGCTTAATTAGTATAATTAAGAACAGATGTCCATAAGGACAAAAAATTAAAATATTATAATTTATATATTATTGTAAACGGCCATGTTTACAATGAAGAAGGAGGAATTTAAAATGGCAAAAGTTGATGAAATATTAGAATCAATTGACAGCTTAACAGTAGTTGAATTAGCTGAATTAGTTAAGAAAATAGAAGAAAAATACGGAGTATCTGCAGCAGCAGTTGCAGCACCTGCAGCAGGAGCTGCAGCTGGAGCAGCTGAAGAAAAATCAAGCTTCAATGTTGTATTAAAAGATGCTGGAGCACAAAAAATCCAAGTTATCAAAGTTGTTAGAGATGCAACAGGATTAGGATTAAAAGAAGCTAAGGATCTAGTTGATGGAGCTCCTAAGACAGTTAAAGAAAACGTAGCAAAAGATGCTGCTGAAGAATTAAAGAAGAAATTAGAAGATGTTGGAGCAACAGTTGAATTACAATAATTCATATATTCAATAATCTTTTGAAAATAAGAGAATTCTAATTGTTATAATGCAATTAGAATTCTTTTTCTGACTATAAATAATGACCAATCGTTATAAAAAATAAATTTCTAAATTTATTGACAATCTGTATAAATGAAAGTATAATCAACATATATGTTTATTAAGGGAGAAAACAAAATGAGAATATTACTAGATGCAATGGGTGGAGACAATGCGCCAGATGCCACAATAAGAGGAGCTGTAAGTGCAATAAATGAGATAGAAGCTGAACTTGTATTAATTGGACAGGAAGCTGTTATAAATGCAAAAGCACAAGAATTTTATGGTAAAACATTGCAGAAAATATCTCCAAGACTATCTGTATATAATGCTAAAGAAAAGATTGAGATGGAAGATATACCTACTCAGGCAATAAAAACTAAAAAAGATTCATCTATGGTAGTAGGATTTAACTTACTAAAAAAAGGTGAAGGAGATGTATTTATATCTGCTGGTAATTCTGGAGCATTATTAACAGGAGCAACATTGCTAGTAGGAAGAATTAAAGGTGTTGATAGACCAGCATTAGCTGGAATTTTGCCTGCATATCACGGAAGACTTGTGCTAATGGACTGTGGAGCAAATACAAATTGTAAACCAATAAATTTATTACAATTTGCTCAAATGTCAAGCATATATATGCATAATACTTTAGGAATAGAAAGACCTAAGATAGGATTACTAAATATAGGAACAGAAGAAACTAAAGGAAATGAACTAGTAAAAAATTCATATCAATTATTAAAAAAATATTCAGATGATCTAAACATTAACTTTATTGGAAATGTAGAAGGAAGAGAAGCTTTTTTAGGTGATGTAGATGTGATAATTGCTGATGGATTTACTGGAAATGTTTTCTTAAAATCAGTTGAAGGATTAGGAAAGTTTGTAAAAAAATCACTAAAAGAATCTTTAATGCATAATATATGGAGCAAGCTAGGAAGTGTACCAACTTTACCTGCAATAAAAAGATTTGCTAAAACTGTTGATTATAAAGAATATGGTGGAGCATTGTTCTTAGGAGTGCAGAAACCTGTTGTAAAAGCGCATGGAAGTAGTGATGAAAAATTATTCAAATTTACTATAAAGCAAGCTGAACAATTTGTAAAAAATAAGGCAGTTGACCATTTGACCGAGGTTTATGAATCAGAAATAAATAAAGAGAAAATGGCAGAAATAAAACAATTTATTGCAGAATTAGAATCAAAATAAAAACGATAGACAAATATTTTGCATAAAAATCTTGACAATTAAATAACAATGTATTATTGTATGTGTATAAAAAAATAATGTACTTTATAGGATTATGTATAATGATATAAACTATATGTGAAAAGTATGTTTATTAAAATAAAAAATAGACATTGAGGGGAGGTGAACTGCGGTAATGGGTTCAGAAGAAATTTTTGAGAAAGTAAAGAAAGTTATTATGGAACAATTAGGTGTTAGCGATTCAGCTATTACTTTAGAAGCATCTTTTATAGATGATTTAGGAGCTGATTCTCTAGACATAGTAGAATTAATAATGGCTTTAGAAGAGGAATTTGATATTGAAATTCCAGATAATGATGCTGAAAAAGTTGCAACAGTTGGAGATGTTGTTGATTATATTAAAGAACATGTTGCATAAGATAATGAACTAATGAAAAGAAGGAATTAACCTTCTTTTTTTCTTATTCCAAATTATTGCATATAATATTATATTGTAATATAATATTAGTATTGGTGATAAAAGGAGAACTTGAAATAATATGGCGTATCGCAAAAGAATAGATAAAGAATTTGCAAATATTATAAAAGAAATTACAAATAACGAAAAAGTTAATGAAATGAAAAGATATAAACAACACTATGATGTATCAACTTACGAACACTGCATACATGTATCATATATGTGTTATGTAATTTGTAAAAAATTAAGGTTAGATTATATATCAGCAGCTAGAGCAGGAATGTTACATGATTTATTTTTATATGATTGGCATGGAAAGCAACATAAATATAAATTAGATTATATAGAAAATACGAAAAAACCAGAATTCCTAAAGAGATATTTAAGATTACATGCTTTTTCTCATCCAAAGATTGCACTAAAAAATGCAAAAGATGAATTTGAATTAAATGAGCTAGAGCAAGAAATGATATTAAAACACATGTGGCCTGTAACCATAGCTCTTCCAAGGCATATTGAAACCTATATCATAACTATAGCAGATAAATTATGTGCAATAAATGAAAGTGTAGAATTTTATAAAAGGCAGGAGAAAATACGTATGGCATATATGTATGCTTTTCTATTTTCATGTGTTTTAAATACGGTTACATGCATAGTAATATAAGAGGTGAATTTAATGAACAAAGGAAAACTAAGTGCGAAAGATATACTTGATAGACTAAACTTAATTGATAGAGAAAGCAATGTTGAATTAGCAGTTAATATGATAAATAGTTTGTGTCAAGAAATTGGATATTCGGATATGGTAGCAACAATAAAATTAGGTGTTGTTCAATTTGAAGGAGGAATTAATCAAGAAGAAGCTTTAGGAAAAATTGTTGGCTTTGTTGAGGATAAAGTTGACGATATAGATTATTTATATAGTCATGCAGAACTCTCTGATTTGCCTTATATGAAAGATGAAAACCGTAAGATAAATAGGATGATGGCAACCAATAACGTTAGAGCAAGAATGAATATTATAGCGTCATTAAGTGATGATGAAATTAAAGCACAATTATTACAAAAAGAAATTGAAAATACTGAGTTTGCAAATGCTTGTGCAGATGTAGTAATTGGTTCATTTAAATCAGATGAATACAAAGAAAAATTTTTACAATCAGAAAATGAGAAAGATTATAGAAAAAGAATAATAATGACATTTAGTCATGACTCTTTAAAGAAAAAATATCTTGAAGAATTCAATAATCCTAAAGATCAGTTAAAGATGTATGAGATTGTTGCAAGTTTTAAATCAGATGAAGAAAAATTAAAATGGATGAAATCAAATAAAGTATATCCACGAACAGTAGCTACAAGTCTAAAAAGTGATGAGATAAAATTACAGATATTAAATATGTTTCCCAATAGAGATAGAGCGTATCTTATTGCTAGTATGCAGGACCAAAGAAAAAAGGTTGGTATATTAGACAGGTTAATAGAAAGCAAAAAAATAGATGAATTTGGAGAAGATAATGTTGTTACAATAATTGAAGGAATAAGCTCAGATGATATAAAGTTACATTATTTGCAATATTTAAGAAGTCCAGAGAACAGAAAGAAAGTTATAATAGAATTAAGAGATGTATCAAATGATGCTATTGTAAATACTTTTTATGATATTGGAAGAAAATATATTGATATGGCAAGAAAATCAAATGAGCCTGATTTCAAAATGCCTGTTAAAGCTGAATATAGTAAGATAGGCATTTCACAAGATATAACTTACGGAATTGAAATAGAAGCAGATGGTGAATATGCATGGATATTAAAATCTTTTCCTAAGATTTTAAGAAGATGGGATACTAAAGCTGAATATAGTGTAAGTGATGGAATGGGAATAGAAGTAACATCACCTATATTGCATGATTGTGAAAAAGATGTTAATGAAATTTATCAAGTAAATGAGATGCTAAGTAGTTTATATATGCATACAACATCACAATGTGGAGGACATATTCACATAGGTTCAGACTATTTGACAACTATTCAGTCATATATGAGATTAATTGAACTATGGACAAACTCAGAGGAAATATTATATAGAATATGTAACAAACCAGGTCAGGACGAGAGAAATAGTGCTTTTATAAAAGAAGCTAAGCCACTTGGAGATATAACAAGACTATATAAAGAGGGAATAAGTTTAGAAGATTTTAGAGAAGTATTACGAAAAAGTGGTTCATTTGATAGAAGACATACACTAAATTTCGCAAATTTAAGGGATAGAAAAAATACGCTAGAGTTTAGAATTGCTAATGGAACACTAGATGCTAGCACATGGATTGAAAATATTATGCTTGTAGGGCGTTTTGTTCAAGTGTCAGAGACTCTTGGAAAAATAGATAATAAATCACCAGAAGAAAGGTCTGCTGAAGAAGCTAAGCTTGCATTTAAGGCTAATGCTGTTAGAAATTCTATAAACAATGATGAAAAATTTAAGAACTTAATGGAATTATTATTTCCAGAGGAAAGATATAGACTGGCGTATGAAAGAAGATATGAGCAAAATCAGGATGTATCTGGATTCGAAAAATGGGACACAACATCATTTAGCAATTTATATAGAGGAATGGATTGGAGAATGAAGCAAATTAATCAGCAAGGTATGAAGAAATCTGAAGGGCAAGATGTAAAAAGTAATGAACAGCTAGAATTATAGAAACAAATGACTAAGGAAGGAAATATACAATGGATATAAAAATGAGAAGAGCATTAACTGAGGTTAATGAAATATTAAAATATACAGATTATTCTGTACTAGAGAAAATACCGCAAAAATTTTTTGAATTTGTAAAACAAAATATGGATACGGAATTTATACCAAATGTGATACCAGGAGAGGAACTAATGTCTCAACCAATTTCAATGGAAGCCAAAGAATTACTTGGATTAATGTATAGAGATTTTTTGACGACAAAAGAGGAAAGAGAAAAATTAGTTGAAAGAGATGAGCAGGTATTAAAAGACATTAATAAAGAAATAAAATTAACTGATATGGCTAAGAAAGATGATGAACCGACAATAAAATCAGAAATAAATCATGACGAAAATGGTACTGGAACAGCATTAATAAAATTCGAAGAAAAATGGTATAAACGTTTGTGGTCAAAACTTAAAAATGTAGTAAAAAAGAAATAATGATAGAAAAGACGTGATAATTGGCTATTTTAGTAAAATAGATATGCCATATATCAAGTCTTTTTTATTGCTAAAACCTTGAAAAAAGACAGGCTTTATAGTATAATTTACTACAGTAGTTAGATTAAGAGAAAGGTAAAATTTTGACAATGAATGTAGAAGAAAGTATAGGTTATACATTTAAAAATAAAGGATTGTTATGGGAAGCATTAACACATACATCGTATGCAAATGAAAATAATGTTCATAGTAACGAAAAATTAGAGTTTTTAGGAGATAGCATTTTAGAATTTGTTTCAAGTAAATACTTGTATGTTAAATTTCCTAAGCTAAATGAGGGAGAGCTTACAAAACTTCGTGCAACTGTTGTGTGTGAAGATAGTTTATATCAAGTGGCTAAAAAGCATAATATATCAGAATATATTAGAGTTGGTCACAGTGAGAGAGCCCACGGAGGAAACTTAAAAACAACAATTTTGGCAGATAGTATTGAAGCTATAATTGCTGCAATATTCTTTGATGGAGGAATTGAAGAAGCTGATAAATTCATAATAGATAATTTAGAAGAAGCAATGGAGCAAGCTAGTAAGAATGTTGGTAAAAAGGATTACAAGACAGTACTACAAGAAAAATATCAGAAATCTGGCCCAGTGCATATTGAATATAAGATAATAAAAGAATCAGGCCCTGATCATGACAAGACATTTACAGCAGAAGTAATTTTGAATGGCAAGGTATTAGCTAACGGAACTGGAAGGAGTAAAAAATTAGCTGAAATGCAAGCAGCCAAAAAGGCTTTAAAAGAATAGAAAACTTATAATAGATTCACTAATGATGATAATTAAATTTTAGTGGAGGTTAGAATGAAAAAAGAGTATATCATACCAATATTTGTACCAAACCTAGGGTGCCCTAATGATTGCACTTTCTGCAATCAAAAAAAGATTAGTGGCCAACAAACAAATGTTACTCCTGATGATGTAAAGAAAACTATTGAATATTATTTGGAAAATTTTAAAGATAGTAGTAAATATGTTGAAGTAGCCTTTTTTGGAGGAAGTTTTACAGGAATTGATGAAGGTGTTCAAAAAGAATTATTAGAGGCTGCAAATGAATATATCAAAAAAGGAAAAGTAAATAGTATAAGAATTTCTACAAGACCGGATTATATAAACAGAAAAATATTAAAAATGCTAAAAAAATATAAAGTAAAAACAATAGAACTTGGAGTTCAATCATCAAATGACTACATATTGCAGAAAAGTAGAAGAAATCATACTTTTGCAGATGTAATAAAAGCGTCTAAATTGATAAGATTTTATGGATTTACATTAGGACATCAGATGATGATTGGAATGCCAGACAGTACAGAAATTGATGAGCTAAATACAGCTAAAGATTTGATAAAATTAAAGCCTAAAATAGTTAGAATATACCCTGTGCTTGTGATAAAAGGAACAGAACTAGAGCAAGAATACAAAAATGGAGAATACAAACCATTAACTGTTGAGCAGGCGGTTGAGAGGTCTAAGGAAGTTACATATCTATTTAGAAAAAAACACATAAATGTAATTCGAATTGGATTACAAAATACTGATGAGATAACTGATCCTAAGCAAAATGGAAGTGAAGTTGTAGCAGGTCCATATCATCCGGCATTTAGACAACTTGTTGAGTCAAGTATGTGGTATGATAGTGTTGCAGAAAAAATAAAAAAGATTAATACAAAAGTCAAAGAAGTTGAAATTGTAGTTAATCCAAGTGATGTAAATAATGTTATTGGACATAAAAAGCAGAATATAGAGAAGTTAAAAGAAATGTATGATGTTGATGTTATAATTAAACAAGATGAGAAAATAAAATCAGGCAAGTTTGAAATTAATGTTGTAGAAACATATTAATACAAAATGGAGGAAAATATAGAAAGGGTATGATGTATACAATTGATGCAGAATCATTTGAACCAAGAGATGTGTTTGAATGTGGACAATGTTTTAGATGGAATAAAGAAGATGATGATAGTTATACAGGAATATTTGGTAATTGTATTGCAAATGTAAAAAAGGAAAATGACAAAATAATAATCGACGGAAATTTCGAAGATACAAGTGAGATTGATTCATATTTTGATTTAAAAAGAAACTATAATGAGATAAAGAGTATATTAGCAAATGTTGATGATAATTTGAAAAATAGTATTCAATATGGAAATGGAATTAGGATATTAAATCAAAGTTTATGGGAAACTATTATTTCATTTATAATATCTGCAAATAATAATATACCAAGAATAAAAGGCATAATTGATAGAATATCTAAAAAATATGGAAAAGAAATATGTTATGAAGGAAAAGTGCTATATACATTTCCAACTCCAGAAGAACTTTCAAAAGCTAGTGTCCAAGATTTAAGAGATGTAGGACTCGGATTTAGAGATGTACGAGTATTTGAAACAACAAGAAAAATTGCAAGTAGTGAATTTAATTTAGAAGAATTATATAAAATGTCAACAGATGATGCGAGAGATAGGTTATTAACTTTAGATGGAGTAGGACCTAAAGTTGCAGATTGCATTTTATTATTTTCTGATCTAAAAAGATTTGATGTATTCCCAATTGATGTATGGGTTAGAAGAGTAATGAATGAATTGTATATTCATAATCAAGATGAAACAAAAGTAAGTAAAAAAGAGATAAAGAAAATTGCTGATGAAAAGTTCGGAAGTTTGCAAGGAATTGCACAACAATATTTATTTTATTGGAAAAGAGAATCAGCATAATACACATAACAATAGGAGGAAACTGTTTTGAAGATTATATATGGTGTTACAGGGACTGGAAAGAGTGAATATGTATTTAATGAAATACAAAAATCGTCGGCTGACAAGATATATATAATTACACCAGAACAGTTTTCTTTTACTGCTGAAAGACGTTTAATTGATACTCTTCCTGAAAAAGCAACATTAAAAGTTGAAGTATTATCATTTGAAAGAATGGCATATAGAGTAATAAAAGAAACTATAGGAGATGATATAAAAAATATTTCAAAATCAGGAAAAGCAATGCTAATTTATGAGGCAATATCTAAACATCAAAAGGAATTGAAGTTTCTTGGAAATTCTAATGAAAATGTTGATATGATAATAAGTCAGATTACTGAATTTAAAAAGCATAATATAAATACAGAAATGCTTGAAAAGCAAAAAGATGAAACATCTGATCCTTATTTAAAAGCCAAAATGAATGACATGCTAATTATGTATAAAGAATTGGAAGACAAAATTACTGAGGATAATTATATTGATGAAAACGATTTGCTTACAATACTTGCAGAAAATGTTGCTAAAAGTCATTTGTTTGATGAATCTGTAATGTACATAGATGAATTTGCTGGATTTACAAAACAGGAATATTCAGTAATTACAGAACTTAATAAAATAGCAAAAGAAATATATATTACTGTATGTACAGATGAATTAAGAGTCACAAAGTCGCCAGAAGCGGATATATTCTATGATAATAAACAAACAGTGCAAACATTGTGCAATATATGTGATATAGATAAAGATTTGCAAATAAGATTGCAAGATATTCATAGATACAAAAATGATGAATTAAAACATTTAGCACAAAATTTATATGCTGTTCCATATAAAGTGTACCATGGTGATGTAAATCATATAAAACTATATTTAGCAGAAAATCAATATTCAGAAGTAGAGCATGTAGCTGCAAATATTGTAAAATTAGTTAGAGATAAGGGATACAGATATAGTGATATAGCGGTAATTTGCAGAAACATAGACACATATGCAAGTTTATGCAAAGCAATATTTGCTGAATATGAGATTCCTGTTTTCATTGATACTAAAAAAGATATAACACAGAATTTACTTATAAAATATGTTATATCGATATTGGATATATTGGCTAAAAATTGGACGTATGAATCAGTATTTAATTATGTAAAAACAGGATTGGTACAAATAAATGATGAATATGAATTTGAAAATTATTGTTTGAAGTGGGGAATACAAGGTAGGAAATGGTACGAAAAAGACTGGGATTTTGAAAGAATATTTGGAGCCAATAATTTTAATAAACAAAGACATATAATTGTAGATCCATTAATAGAACTAAAAAATAAACTATCATCAGGAAGAAATGCTGAGCAAATTTCTAAAGAATTATATGGATTCTTAGAAAATCAAGTTGGAAATAAAATAGATGAATCAGATGAAATGGTTCAAGCATGGAATATTATTGTGGACGTAATTAGCGAGATAGGGCAACTTTTTGGTGATAAGAAAATGAGTTTTGATGAATATTCAAAGGTACTAAGAATAGGTCTTACTGCTAAAGAACTCGGACAGATTCCTCAAACACAAGATAAAGTAATAGTTGGTGATGTTAATAGAAGTAAAACACATAGAGTAAAAGCTGTATTTGTTATAGGTGTTAATGATGGAGTATTTCCGACAGTTATGAGTTCAGAAGGATTCTTTAATGATAAAGATAGAGCAAGTCTAAAAGATGATGGCTTTGAACTTGCTAAAGGCACTAAAGAGAAGATGTATGAAGAAAACTTTAATATTTATAAGATATTTGCAGCAGCTGAAGATGATATATATATATCTTATGCTTCAAGTGATTCAGATGGAAAAGCTTTGAGAAGATCTTTGATAATATCAAAAATACGTAGGATTTTTCCAGAATTAAAAGAGGCGAGTGGAGAAAATGACGAAGTATTGTTACCGATAATTACATTTTCAAAATTATTAAATCATATTGATGACCCTAACTGGAATGAAGTATATGAATGGTATAAAGAACATGAGCTACAAAAGCTAAATGCAGCAATAGCTGGGCTACATTATAGTAATGTTCCTGATAATCTTGAAAAAGGAGAAGTAAACAAGCTATATGGAGATGGTTTGCGTACGAGTGTATCAAAGCTAGAAACATATGAATCTTGCCATTTTTCGTATTATTTAAAATATGGATTAAAATTGTCAGATAAAGATAAATTAACAATAAAGCCTGTTGATACAGGAAGCTTTATGCATAATGTAATTGATGAATTCTTTAAAAAAGTTAATAATGTAAAAGAAATTTCTGAAGAAGAAATGAAAAAAGTGCTTGATGATATAATTGATGAGAATTTATCTGCAAATGGAAAATTCGGACTAACTGCTAAATATAGAACTTTAGCTAAAAGATTGAAAAAAGTAATATATATGTCAATGAAATATATAGTTCAAAGTTTAAAAAATAGTGACTTTGATGTACTTGGAACTGAAATTTCATTTGGAAGTAAGAAGAATGAAGAAGCAGATAGGCAGATATCTTTATTAGATGGTTCTTTTGACAAAGATGGAAATAATCCACCAATAACGCTTACTTTGGATGATGGTAGAAAAGTATTAATTGAGGGAAAAATAGATAGAGTTGACATTGCAAAATTAAATAATGGAAAATATATAAGAATCATTGATTATAAATCTTCAACAAAGGATTTGGATATGAATAAGGTAATTGCAGGATTACAATTACAACTTATAACTTATGTTGATGCAATCTGTGATAAAGATAATTTTATTCCAGCAGGAGCATTATATTTTAATTTAATTGAGCCTAAAATTGTATCAAGTAAAAGGAATTTATCTAAAGAAGAAATTGAAAATATAATCAAACAGAATTATAGAATGAATGGAATTATTTTAGCAGATGTAAATGTAGTTAAGGCAATGGATAATGGATTAGAAAATGGTAAGTCTGATATTATACCAGTTTCATTAAATAATAGTGGAGAGATAAACTATTCTAAATCTAATACAGTAACAAGAAATGAATTTGAAAATCTACAAAAATACGCAAATAAAATAATAAAGCAGATTTCAAGAGAGATATTAGATGGAAAAATTGATTTAAAACCATATTATAATTTAAAAGATAAGAAAACTCCATGTAGCTATTGTGATTATAAATCAATTTGTCAGTTTAATCCTAAATTTAAGGGAAATAAATATAATTATATAGGAAACAAACCAAAACAAGAAGCTCTTGATGAGATAGTAAAAAGGGTGGAAAAATAAATGTTAAGTCTTAGCTGAGAGGGGCTAAGACTTTAATATATGGAGGATAAGTTATGAAATTAGTGGTACAAAGAGTATCAAAAGCAAGTGTAACAGTTGAAGGAGAGATTGTTGGAAAAATAAATAAAGGTTATATGGTATTATTAGGAGTAAAAGAAGGCGATACTAAAAAAGAAGCGGATTTTCTTGTAAACAAATTGCTTAATCTTAGAATATTTGAAGATGAAAACGAGAAAATGAATTTGTCTATAAAAGATGTAAATGGAGAGCTTTTAATAATTTCGCAGTTTACTTTATATGGAGATGCTAGCCATGGAAATAGACCATCATTTATACAGGCTGAAAAGCCAGAGAAAGCAAATGAATTATATGAATATTTTTGCAAACAATGTGAAAAAGAGGTACATGTGGAGAAGGGAAAATTCAGACATCACATGGATGTTAATCTAGTAAATGATGGACCAGTTACTATTGTAATAGAAAAATAAAAAAGTTAAGAGTGATTTAAAGGTATATAAACGTAAGTTATTAGAGTAACTTTTGAAAGGTATACATAATTCGAGTCACTCTTGACTTTTTTGTAATTTTATAGTATAATCAAAGGAGTTGTTATCCAGAGAGGATAAAGAAGAGATTTTATTTAATATGTTTAAGAAATGAGAGAAAAGTTAATAATTATTTTATATTATGAAGGCATTTTAGCCGTGTTTTTTGTGTGTAGAATATAGTTAATTTAGATAGTTATCATACTATCTTATTTGAGCATATCAACTAAAATAGAAAAGGAGAATGTATGGAAGAAAAACAAAAAGAAAATTCAGTAGAACACAATGAGAATCAGAAAAAGAAAACATACAAAAAGAATTATAGAAAAAATAGTATGTCTAAAGATTCAAAAAATACTAAGGGGAGAAAAAACAATTCAGAAGAAAAAATTACAGGAGATGTAGAGCATAAGGTTGCTGTAGCAGCTAAAACTGTAAAAGAGATTGAACAGGTGATTGAAGAAAAAGAGAAGAAAATAAAAAAATCAAGAAAAACTAAAATAGTAAATAATCAAAAAGGTAAAAATTTTATAGAAGCTAAATTTGAGAGAAGAAATAAGCCTATAATAGACCTTGGATTTAAAAAGAGCAATTTAAAAATAATAGCACTAGGTGGAATTGATGAGATTGGAAAGAACATAACTGTTTTTGAATATGAGGACGAGATTATTCTTGTAGACTGCGGTTTGGAATTTCCAGAAGATGACATGTTAGGTGTAGATTTAGTTATACCAGATGTAACATACCTTGTAAAAAACAAAGACAAGATTAAAGGTCTATGTATAACTCATGGACATGAAGATCATATTGGTTCAATACCATATGTATTAAAACAAGTAAATATGCCTATTTATGCAACAAAATTGACTGCAAGATTAATATCACATAAGTTAGAGGAACATCATTTATTAAACTCAGCACAAATTAATATTGTAGAACAAGGACAGACTGTCGATTTTGGAAAAATGCAAGTTGAATTTATAAGAAGTTCACATAGTATACCAGATGCAGTAATGCTTGCTATTCATACACCAGTTGGAACAGTTATTCACACTGGAGATTTTAAAGTGGATTATACACCAATTGATGGACAGATGATGGATTTAGGAAGATTAGCTGAACTTGGAAATCAGGGAGTATTAGCGTTATTAGCTGATAGTACAAATGCTGAAAGAAAAGGATTCACAATGTCAGAAAAATCAATTGGGCCTGTTTTTGATAGACTATTTGATGGATGCAAAAAGAGAATAGTTGTTGCAACATTTGCATCAAATGTTCATAGAGTTCAACAAATAGTAAACTCAGCTGTTAAATATGGAAGAAAAATCGCTGTTTCTGGAAGAAGCATGATGAATATGATTGAAGCTGCAAGAGATTTGAACTATATTGATGCACCAGATGATTTATTTATTGATATTGATTTAATAAAGAATTATAAAGATGATCAGCTAGTAATTATAACAACAGGAAGCCAGGGAGAGACTATGTCTGCATTAACAAGAATGGCTAATGGAGAGCATAGAAAGGTTACTATAACTGGAAATGATTTAGTAATAATTTCTGCAACACCTATTCCAGGAAATGAAAAGGCTGTATCAAAAGTAATTGACCAATTAATGAAAATCGGTGCAGAAGTAGTTTATAGTGCACTTGCTGATGTTCACGTTTCAGGACATGCTTGTCAAGAAGAACAAAAATTAATTTTAGCTTTAACAAAGCCAAAATATTTTATGCCTGTTCATGGTGAATATAGACAATTAAGAGCTCATAGAGAAACTGCAATAGAATTAGGGATTCCTAAGGAAAACATATTTATGACTGGAAACGGTAGAGTTCTTGAAGTAAATCAAGACGAAGCTAAATTTACAGGAACAGTTCCAGCAGGAAGAGTAATGGTTGATGGTCTAGGAGTTGGAGACGTAGGAAGTGTTGTTTTACGTGATAGACAACATTTATCTCAAGATGGATTGATTGTTATAGTAATGTCTATGGATAGTCAAACAGGAGAAATTGTTTCAGGACCAGATGTAATTTCAAGAGGATTCGTATATGTTCGTGAATCAGAGAATTTGATGGAACAAGTAAAAGCATTTATTAGAGAAGAAATAAGACAACTTGAAGAAAATCATGTAACAGATTGGTCAACTATAAAATCCACATTAAAAGATGAAGTAAGAGATTTTATATTTGATAGAACAAAGAGAAATCCAATGATTTTACCAATTATAATGGAAGTATAGATAAAAGCAGCAATATCAAGTCTTTTATGACTTGGTATTACTGCTTTTGTTGTTAATAAGTTGATAATTTGTGCTTATAATGGTGATATGAATGATAAAATGTAAGCATAATTGTAAATGGATGATGAAAATTTTTAGAAATTATATAAATGCTTGAAATATCAACAAAAATAGTTTATAATAGATGTTGTTAATTTGAGAAGGACAACTACAAAGTTGTAAGAAAGGAATAAAAAATGGATTATAAAGATTTGGCTAATGCTATTTATCCTGATGCTAAACCAATAGAATATTATGAAGAAAAATATGGACCAAGAGATTTACCACAAGGTGCGGAAGTAACTAGATTTGCACCAAGTCCAACTGGTTTTGTTCATATTGGTGGATTATATCAATGTATAATAAATAGAGCACTTGCAAAACAATCTAATGGTGTATTTATGCTAAGAATAGAAGATACAGATCAAGTTAGAAAAATTGAAAATGGTGTTAACCAAATTGTAGAGGCTCTTGCAAAATTTGATTTTGTTCCAGATGAGGGAATGATAAGCGAAACTGAAGAAAAGGGAAGCTATGGACCTTATAAACAAAGTATGAGAAGAGAGATTTATCATTCTTATGCTAAATATTTAATTGAACAAGGAAGGGCATATCCATGTTTTGCAACACCAGAAGAAATTGATGAGATTCGTAAAAAACAAGAAGCAGCAGGACTTAGAACAGGATTTTATGGAGTATGGGCAAAGTATAGAGATCTTCCAGTTGATGAAGCTATTGCAAGAATAAAAAATGGTGATAAATTTGTAATAAGACTTCGTTCTCAAGGAAGAGAAGATAGAAAAATAAAGGTAAAAGATGCAGTTAGAGGATTTATAGAATTCCCAGAAAATGACCAAGATGCGGTTCTTATAAAGGCTGATGGACTTCCAGTGTACCATTTTGCACATGTTGTTGATGATCATTTAATGAGAACAACAATAGTTGTACGTGGAGAGGAATGGATTTCTTCAACGCCATTACACATTGAGATATTCCAAGCATTTGGATTTAAACCACCAAAATATGCACAAGTACCAAGTATACTAAAAGAAGATGATGGAAAGAAACGTAAAATAAGCAAGAGAAAAGATCCAGAAGCAGCTGTTGACTATTATCATAAAGAAGGAATCCCAAGTGATGCAGTTAATGAATATTTAATGAATATTATAAATTCAAGTTTTGAAGGATGGAGAAGAGCAAATCCAACAAAGCCAATGAATGAATTTAAATTAGAACTTTCAAAGATGGGAGTTAGTGGAGCTGTATTTGATATGGTAAAACTACTTGACGTATCTAAGAATGTTATTGCAAGATATTCAGCAGAGCAAGTTTATTCATTTGCAAATGAGTGGGCAAAGCAATATGATGAAGAATTAGCTCAAATGCTAAGTGATAAGGAATATGGATTAAAAGTATTTGGAATTGAAAGAGAAAATTCAAAGAAACCAAGAAAAGATTTATCAAAATGGTCAGATGTTAAAGAAAATATTATATATATGTATAATAAGCCTGAAAGCTATGACTTTGATAAAATAAATGGCGAAGAAGTTATTAAAGTTATTAAAGAATATATAAATGTATATAATTCTAATGATGATAAGGAAACATGGTTTAGCAAAATGAAAGATGTTGCTGAAAAATGCGGATATGCAAGAGAAGTAAAGGAATATAAAGCAGATCCAGAAAAATGGCCAGGACATGTTGGAGACATAAGCTCAGTAATTAGAGTTGCAATTACAGGTAGAAGAAACACACCAGACTTATATGAAATAATGAACGTACTTGGAAACGATGAAGTTATTGCAAGATTAAATAAAGCTATTCAATAATATTGAAAGGAAATTGAATTTAATGGATTTTCAAGTTGGGGACAAGGTACGAACAAAGAAAGTTCATCCTTGTGGTAGTAAAGAGTGGATATTAGAAAGAGTTGGAGTTGACTTTAAATTTAGATGCTTGGGGTGTGGCAAGATGATAACTATGACACGAGAAAAAGCGTTAAAGGCAATTACTAAAAAAGAAATCTGAATATAAAAGTACTATTAAAGTAAGAACGAAAGATAGAATTCTATATAATATAATTTATAGATTCTATCTTTTTGCTTTAGAAAAGAGGAATATATGAAGCAACCATCAGGAGATTTAATTTATATTAGAAAAAAGCCCTTTACAAATGGGGAATATTATAAAAGAGAACTAAATACTATTAGTAACATGATGAGTGACATAGATTATAGAATGGCTATTGCTGAAAGTGAAGAAGAGCTATTAGCTCTGGAAACAATGAAAACAAGACTTGAGAACAAATTAGAAGAATATGAAACAATTCCAATGGATGAAACAAGAGCTGATGGAAAGCAAGATTTATATTTATTAAAAAAATGGAATAATGGTAGAAAAGTTATAATAAATAGTACTGCTGGAACAAAACATATTAGATATATTGCAGATATTAGTGATGAAGAGCTAAAGGAAAATTATCAGAGCTTATCAAATTTCCTTTTATCAGCTAGTTTTATAGGAAGATTTGCAACTATGCATGCTAGAAAAGGAGTAAATCAACTAAGTTTATATATTCCGCACCAACCAACATTACTTTTATATAAATCAAAAGATAATTTAATAACTGTAGATTCAATGGGACCTAATATTTATTTGAATAGTGATGTAGAATTTGAACTTCAAGGTCCAGTTTTTACTGAAGCTAATATTCCAGATAATGTGTATAAAGGAGCAGTTCAAATGATACTTCAAAAGAAAATTGATGATTCATCAGATATATTTTTACAAATTATACAGAAATATAATAAACAACATGATTGTGAAAAAGAGAATGAATTGTAAATATAAATAAATGGAGAATTATATGAAGGTATATTATCAATCTGAATTATATATGAGAAAAAGGAGATTTAGAGTAGGAGATTTTTTACAATCATATAGACAGCAATTAAAAGATGGGGAATGTGTGATTGAAAATTGTGATGAACCAATAAGTGATGAGGAATATGAAAGAGATATTGATATATGCGAAACTTTAAGAAAACGTATATCTAAATTAGAAAGAGTTCCTGCTAATAGGCTCATACAGACTACTTATAATTATGATTTTTTCATGTTAGATATTAATACAAATACAAAAGAATTGTATGGTCCAGATGATTTTGAAGAAAAAGTAAGACCTTGTTTTGTAGTAAGTGACAAAAAATTAGAAAATGATTATATGTCATTAATTGATTTCTTAAAAGAATCTACTTACATAGGAAGATTCGTGGAAGTAGAAGGGGAAGATGGGAAAACTGATACAACATGTTTTTTATATAAAGGGAAATATACTTCGCTTTTTTTCGATGAATCAGGATTAGAGATTTGTTATAATGATGAATTTGGGGATTTACATTATACAAGTGGAACGTACAGTGTTTTTAATAATCCAAGAGAAATATATAAATTAGCACTTAGAGATTATAAAAGATCAAATGTAAGATTGCCTTTTGACAATGTATTAGATAATATAAAAAGAGATCATGGTGATACTAATTTAAAAAAGAATCCTCATGCAGCTCCGAGAGGAGATGAAGAGGATCGAGAAAAATAATATTATAGGTATTTTTCGATTTCAGACCATGCATTATCTGTATAGATTCTTCTTTCAGAAGAATAAGGGATAAATGTCAAATCTTTAAGTGGATTAAGTATATCTTGCAAATTTTTGACTTGACTGTCTACTTTTGTGACAGCTATTTTATCAGCTTTATTTGCAATTATAATACAAGGTAAATTTTGATGTATGATGTAATCATACATCATTTTATCGTTTTCAGTTGGATTATGCCTAATATCAATTAAAAAGACTACTAATGATATGTTTGTGCATTTTACTAAATATTCTTCAATAAAATTGCCAACTTCAATTTGTTGCTGCTTTGACATTTTACTAAAACCATAACCAGGTAAATCAACTAAATAAAAATCTTGCTCTTGAGTAGTAGATTCGCCATTTTTTTCATAATTTCCTTTAACTTTGTAAAAGTTGATTAATCTCGTTTTTCCAGGTTCACTACTAGTGCGAGCTAGTTTTTTTCTATTAACCATTGTGTTAATAAAAGATGATTTCCCAACATTAGATTTTCCAACTAAAACGATTTGCTTTAAACCATCAGCAGGGTACTGCTTAGGACTTACTGCTGAAATTGTAAATTCAGAATTTTTTACTATCATTTTTTACTCCTTGCGAATAATATGTACTAAAAATGAGTGGATGTTAGCCACTCATTTTTGGTGCAAACATATATTATTTTTCTGGTACTAATTTATCCATTCCACCCATATAAGGTCTTAATACTTCTGGAATAGTTATGCTTCCATCTTCATTATAATTATTTTCTATAACGGCAATAAGTCCTCTTGGAGTTGCAATAACTGTATTATTAAGAGTGTGTAGGAAGTAGTTACCTTTTTCACTTTTTACACGTATGCCTAATCTACGAGCCTGTGCATCACCCAAGTTTGAACAACTGCAAACTTCGAAATATTTTTTCTGTCTAGGTGACCATGCTTCAATATCACATGATTTAACTTTTAAGTCAGCTAAATCACCAGAACAACAATCAAGTTGTCTTACAGGGACATTTAAACTTCTAAATAAGTCAACACTTAATTTCCACATTTTATTGTAGTAATCCATTGATTCTTCTGGCTCACATAAAACGATCATTTCTTGTTTCTCAAATTGGTGAACTCTGTATAAGCCTCTTTCTTCAAGTCCGTGTGAACCGATTTCTTTTCTGAAACATGGTGAATAAGATGTCATTTTTATTGGTAGTTCCGATTTTTTTATTAATTGACCTTTAAACTTACCAATCATTGAATGCTCAGATGTTCCAATTAAATATAAGTCTTCACCTTCGATTTTATACATCATAGCATCCATTTCTTCAAAAGACATAACACCATTAACAATGTCGCCATGTATCATAAAAGGTGGAATAGCATAAGTAAATCCATTATTTATCATATAATCACGAGCATAGGCAAGTAGTGCTTCATGTAATCTTGCAATATTTCCTAATAGATAATAGAAACCAACACCACTTGTTCTTCCAGCAGATTCTTTATCTAATCCATTAAATTTATCAATTATATCAGCATGATAAGGAATTTCATAATCTGGAACTCTAGGCTCACCAAATCTTTGAACTTCAACGTTTTCAGAGTCATCTTTACCAATCGGAACAGATGCATCCATAATGTTTGGAATCTTCATCATTCTAGATTTTATCTCTTCTGCATATTGCTCTTCAAGTTTCTCATTTTCTTCAAGTTCAGAATTAATTGCTTGAACTTGTTTTTTTAGTTCTTCAGCTTCATCTTTTTTACCATTTTTCATAAGAACGCCAATTTGACTACTTATAGAATTACGCTGACTTCTTAAAGAATCTCCTTTTAGAGTAGCTTCTCTATTCTTTTTATCAAAATCAATAACTTCATCAACAAGAGGAAGTTTATAATCTTGAAATTTTTTCTTAATATTTTCTTTTACGATATCTGGATTTTCTCTTAAAAATTTTAAGTCGATCATAATAATTTGTCCTTTCGTTTTAAATATAAATTCTTAAATTTAGGTTTGATAAAGCCTATAAATATGTATTATTTTATCATTTTTTTAGGCAAATTACAAGGCTTGACAAAGTATTTTGACAAATAAAACAAAAAAATTAAAAAATTATGCATAAATGGAAATTATTGAGAATATACTAATAAAAGGATAGATTTATAAATAAAAATATTCTATAAAATTTGATAAGGAGATATGATAAGAACATGGGGGAGAATTATTTAACAGATAAACTTTTAATTCACATGACAGAGGAGGAAGAGAAAAAGGAGATTTTAAGAAATATAATAAATACTAGAGCAGCACTTACTAACGCGAATAAGAATTTTGAATTTGCTGATACAAATGACTTAATAGATTATTATATTTATAGAATAAAATCAATACAGGCTCAGCTAGATAGCCTAATTAAGTTAGCAAAAGTTAGAGGAATTGAAATGGAAAAGTTAGCATAAAGAATGCTAGTCCATCATAATATTAATCAGAAATGATAAGTTTGGTCAAGAGAAAGGGATAGTATTGTGATGGACAATAAGGTAATTTTATCTTTTATTGCATGTATAGCAATTCTTTTAATTTTCGGAAAATATTTCGCATTTCCACTAAAAAAGATTATTAAATTAATAGCTAATTCAGTAGTTGGAGCGATAATTATATTTGTGATAAATTTAGTGGGAGCATCATTTAACTTTCATATAGGTTTTAGTATTATTAATTCTATTATAGTTGGAATATTAGGAGTTCCAGGTGCAGCATTACTTATATTAATTAAAATTTTTTGCTGAAAAGATTTAAAGTTCGTCAAGTAAAAAGTTAAATGCGATTCTGTAGGGTAAACGCAAAGTGAATTAAAAAAAATTAAAGTTACATAATTATGATGGAAAACATTGACATATAAAACAAATTGTGATAAAATATAATCATATTTGTAAAAAGTGATTCCAATTAAAATAAGGAGTGATAAAATATGCGGAATTACAAGGCAAGTTCACAGGCACATGTACAGGCGATACGCCAGTGGGGATTGGAAGGAGAGGGTTATACACTGATTGTGTATAATAACTCATCCACTGGTAGAATCGAAAGGAAACTGAGTTTTAGCTCTGATGCTAAAGGAAGGAGGATTATTGTTTCTAAAAAAGGAAATGAAACGATGAACCTCATCTTTAAGGAGGGAAAGCTGGACATGAGGTTCATCCCTAAGGAAGACAAGCTGAAGAACGCCAAGGCACTGCTTTTAAACAGTGTTGAGGAGTGTACTATCGGAGAAAGAAAGCTAAGCAAAGAGAACTCTGACCTTGATACGATGCTTACTGAGATTGCTATGATTTTGGTAGGTTAACTGCAAAACAAATGGCGGGCTGTATGCCCGCCATTTTGCTTTATTCCACCGTAACTGACTTCGCAAGATTTCTAGGTTTATCAACATCTAGTTTTTTATTTTTAGCAATATGATAAGCTAGTAATTGTAGAGGAATTACTGAAATGATAGGAGATAATAAATAGTGTGCTTCTGGAATTTTTACAATAGTATCAAATGATGCATTAATATAATCAGGAGTATTGGTTATTAATATTATTTTTCCTCCGCGTGTTAAGGCTTCTTCTAAATTATTTAATGTTTTTTCAAATGTTAATTGATTAGTTGCAATTCCAATTACAGGGACGTTTTGCTCTATTAATGCAATTGGACCGTGCTTTAATTCACCAGCAGCGTATGCTTCTGAATGAATGTATGAAATTTCTTTTAGTTTTAATGATCCTTCTAGTGCAACAGCATAATCAGATCCTCTGCCTATAAAATATGAATCATGGTTCTTATAAATTTCATTTGACAATGTTTCTATAAAAGTATTGGTTTCTAAACTTTGGGCTATTTTTTCAGGAATGTGTAATAATTCCTTTTTTAAATCAATAGATAATTTCGATTCTCCAAATAATCTTTCAGACATGTATAATGCTAATAATGTTAGTAATGTTAATTGACAAGTGTAGGCTTTTGTGGATGCAACAGCAATTTCAGGTCCTGCGTGAGTGTATAAAGTGTGATGTGCATATCTAGTAATCGAACTTCCTTGAACATTAACAATAGCAATAGTTGTGCAATCCATACTGTTAGCTAATTTAAGTGCTGCAATTGTATCAGCTGTTTCACCAGATTGTGATATACATATAAATAATGTTTTTGAGTCAATTAAAGGATTGTTATATCTGAACTCTGAAGCCATATCAACTATAGTAGGAATCTTGCATAATTGCTCAAAAATATTTTTTGTAGCTATTCCAGCATGCATTGCAGTACCGCATGCTACAATGTAAATTTTATTAAATTTAGAAAAATCTATATTATCTAAATCCAAATTGATTTTTAAATCTTTATCTAATTTAGTTCCGATGGTTTCTCTAACAGCAGTTGGCTGTTCATATATTTCTTTTAACATGTAATCTTCATATCCATTTTTATCACTGCTATTTGAACTCCAATCAATGGTCTTAAGGTCGATTTTTATAGGATTTAGATTTATATCAAAGAAGTTAACACTTTTTTTATCAATTATAGCAATTTGATTATCTTCCATAAAATAAAAATTGTGTGTGTATTTTATAATTGCAGGTATGTCAGAGGCAATGTAATTGCCATCTGGACTGGTGCCTATTACAAGAGGACTATCTTTTTTTGCTACGAATATTTTATCAGGATAAAGAGGGGATAAAACTTCGATTGCATAGCTTCCTTTTAGATCTTTTAAAGTATGTTCAATGGCTTTTAAAATATCTCCATCATAATAAAGATTTATTAGATTAGGGATTATTTCTGTATCAGTTTCAGAATATAAAGTGTAACCATTTTGAATAAGCTTATTTTTAAGCTCTGCATAGTTTTCAATTATTCCATTATGAACAACTGCAAATTTATTAGAATTATCGACATGAGGATGTGCATTTTGCTTTGATGGAATACCATGTGTAGCCCACCTTGTATGAGCTATTCCAATTGTACTAGGAAAATCTAAGGATTGAACTTGAGATTCAAGATTATGAACTCTTCCTTTGTCTTTAATAATTTCTATTGAATTTTGAGGAGTTAGAACAGCTAATCCAGCTGAATCATAGCCTCTATATTCTAATGAAAGCAAACCATTAATTAATACAGGCACAGCTTTCTTTGTGCCAGTATATCCAATTATTCCACACATATGTGATTCTCCTTATAAGGTTCACAGCTAGTAATATTGATTTGTTATAATATCGCTATTATTTTTTGACAATATTTTAGGAAGTAGCATTCCCTAGAACCATCCGCCGAAAATTTCGATAAGTTCTATCCTCGTCAACATTAAAAAAATGTCCTGGCGCTTACTTAAATAATAAGTATTAAATAAATTGTGACCTATCATAATATATACAATAAAAAGAAAAAATGTGCAATACTTAAATTTTAAAAAAAATATTGATTTTAAATACAATTTGTGGTATTGTCTTATATATGAGAGTACTCATATGTCCGTAGAAACCGCACAACGATTTGGAGGTTTATATGCAAAAATTGGTGCATAGGCTTGAATACCCAGAAAGTTTCAAGAAAGATGTTATGGATCTTTTTAAGGGACATGACCTGGTGAAAAAGTACCTAGATGATGGTGAGCTGATTGTTGGAGATCTTTTGAAAGCGAGGGATGTGGACTATATTCCACTGGATACCATTATACGGGCGACTGATTTGCAGTCGCTTAAGGAGCTGGCAAACGAACGCATCGAAGCTAAGAGGCTTTATAGCGAGTGGCTGCACCTTTACAACAGTAGGAAGTTAACCCCGTAATAGAACTTTTTTGCATCATTTAGGGATGTGACCGTCTGGTTGCATCCCGCTTTTTTATATGCTTAAAAACTTGATTGTAAGTAGATTTTTTGATATAATAAATGTTGAAAAAATGTGGATAATTAAGATAAATAGGAGCATTGAACATGTTTAATATAGAGGAGGAGTTAAAAAAGTTACCTAAAAAGCCAGGTGTATATATAATGCATGACAAAAATGATAAGATTATATATGTTGGTAAAGCGATAAACTTGAAAAGAAGGGTAACTTCATATTTTAGAAAAACAAATAAAACTCAGAGAATACTTAATATGGTGGCTTTAATAGATCATTTTGAATATATTGTATGTGATAATGAGGCAGAAGCTCTTATTCTTGAATGTAATTTAATAAAAAAGAATATGCCTAAATTCAATGTCCTTTTGAAAGACGGAAAAACATATCCATATATAAAAATAAATGTAAAAGCTGATTATCCAGATGTATATATTACAAGAAAGATTTTAAATGATGGAGCAAGATATTTTGGTCCTTATGCTAATCCAGGTGCTGCAAAGGAGATGGTTGATTTTATAAAATCGAAGTTTAAAATTAGACAATGCAAAAATTTTAAATATAATGATAGACCATGTTTAAACTACCATATAAAGAAGTGCTTAGCACCATGTATGGGATATGTTTCAAAAGAAGAATATAGAAAACAGATAGATCAGATTATTTCTATATTAGAAGGAAGAACAGAGCAAGTCCAAAAAGAGCTTACAAATCAGATGAATGAGGCATCTAAAAAATTAGAATTTGAGAAAGCTGCTCAACTGAGAGATGAGTTAGTTGCTGTTGAAAGAATTTCACAAAGACAAAAGGTTTCAAACATATCAGACAATGACATAGATGTTATTGGTATTGCTAGAAATGAACAAGAGATATGTGTTGAAATACTATATATACGTAATAGCAAAATGATCGGAAGAGATAATTTCTTCTTGAAAGGTTTAAATGATGAGGAAGATGAAGAAATTATATCACAGTTTATGAAACAATATTATACTGGAAGAACAATATTTCCAAATAAGATAATGTGTAGAAATGATTTTGAAGAACGCGAACTTTTAGAAATGTGGTTTACACAAGAATCAGGAAGAAAAGTGGAAATTAAAGTTCCTCAAAAAGGTGAAAAAATAAGACTAGTTGAAATGGCTGAAAATAATGCGAAGATTTCATTAGATAATAAAGAAAAAGCTCATAAGAATATAATCGTAGAGATGAAAGATACTTTAAAGCTAGATAGATTGCCTCGAAAGATAGAATCTTATGATATATCAAATATTTCAGGACAGTATATGGTTGCTGGAATGTGTGTAATGATAGATGGCATGATAAAAAAGAATTTAGCACGAAGATTTAGAATAAAAACAGTGTTTGGACAGGATGATCCACGATGTATGGAAGAGGTAATAACTAGAAGACTACGACATTCAATAGATTTAAATAAGATAGAGACAGAAGAACTATTAGAAACAAAAGTCGCCGAGGATAATGAAGAATATGGGTATAGTGAAAATCAATGGAAAGATAGAAAAAGAAAGACTGAATCTATTGAGCAAAAGTTAGAAGAATCAAGGAAACCACTAGTTACAATAAGAGATAGAAATAAATTTGATAATTTGTCAGAAGAAATAAAAGAAAAATATAGTGAAGACAAAGGATTTGGAAGGTTACCAGATTTGATTTTAGCAGATGGTGGTATAACTCAGATACGAGCAACATTGCAAGCAATTAAGAATATTGAAAATGAGATAGGCGTGAAAATTGGAATACGAGTATTTGGAATGGTAAAGAACGATAAGCACCAAACTAGAGCTTTAATGGATGAATATAGACAAGAAGTAGAAATTTCAGAAGAATTATTTAATCTAATTACTAATTTTCAAAATTCAGTTCATGATACGGCTATTGGATATCACAAATTTTTGAGAGACAAATCAATGTATAAGTCAAAACTTGATGAGATTTCTGGAATTGGAACTGTAAAGAAACTAGAATTATTAAAACAGTTTGGTAGTGTTGATGAAATAAAAAATGCAGAGATAGAAGAGCTAGTTAAGGTAAAAGGAATAAATGAAGAGCTAGCGATTAGATTAAAAAATGAATTGTAAAATGTACAATTTTGTAGAATTATAATATGCGAATTACGGAATAAATAAAAGACAAGCCGAATATATTATTAGAAGCTAATAATATGTTGAAAGGGGTTTTAAATTTATGGAAAGAAAGTTCTTTACATTTTTGATAATGATGGCAGTGCTTTTGCAAGGAGTAATTGGTATAATGATTTATAATTTTGCAATGGTTTTAAGTAATTTTTGATAAAAAGGAATGATTATAATGGAAGTAGCAAATAATTGGAGCGATTATGAAATATTGGATATGGCAAATGGAGAAAAATTAGAAAGATGGAAAAACATTACACTAATAAGACCAGATCCTCAGATAATATGGAAGGATAAATCTTATCCTGAATTGTGGAAAAAGGCAGATGCACGTTATGCTAGAAGCTCATCTGGTGGACGGAATGTGGAATTATAATAAAAAACTTCCACAATCTTGGCAGGTAAATTACAAAAATTTAACTTTTAATATAAAACCAATGGGATTTAAACACACAGGATTATTTCCAGAGCAAGCTGTTAACTGGGATTGGATGATTAATAAAATTTCAAATAGTAATAGACCTATAAAAGTTCTAAATTTATTTGCATATACAGGAGGAGCAACAGTAGCGTGTTTATCAGCAGGAGCATCAGTATGCCACGTAGACAGTTCGAAAGGAATGATTGAGTGGGCTAAGGAAAATGTTGTATCATCAGGATTAAAAGATAGACCTGTAAGATTCTTAATTGATGATGTTGTGAAATTTGTTAATAGAGAAATAAGAAGAGGCAATAAATATGATGCCATAATAATGGATCCACCTTCTTATGGTAGAGGTGCTAATGGAGAAGTATGGAAGTTCGAAGAAAATATTAATGATTTAATTGAATTATGTATGAAAGTACTTTCTGATAAGCCATTATTTTTCTTAATAAATTCATATACGACGGGAATATCAAGTCAAGTATTAGAAAATATTTTAAGAATGTACATTCCTAAAAAGGCTAAAGGAAGATATTCTAATGGAGAGATAGGATTACCAATGACTGGTTCCAAGTTAATTCTTCCTTGCGGAATTTATGGCAGATGGGAAGAAACAAGATAAACTGATAAAAAGGAATTATATATGAAAGAATTAAAAGTATTGTATGAAGATAATCATATAATTGTAGTAGAAAAGCCAGCTAATATTCCTTCACAAGGAGACAAAACGGGTGATGAGGACATGCTTACATGGATAAAAGCATATCTAAAAGAAAAATATAATAAGCCAGGAAATGTGTATTTGGGACTAGTTCACAGACTTGATAGACCAGTTGGAGGAGTTATGGTATTTGCCAAAACTTCAAAGGCAGCATCAAGATTAAGTGAAGAAGTAAGAAATAAAACATTTAAAAAGACTTATTTAGCAATAGTTAATGGAAAGATGGAGCAAGATAAGGCAGAGCTTAAAGATTATCTATGGAAAGATGAGAAAACTAATACTAGTTATGTTGTAAAATCTAGCAAGAAAAATGCAAAGCTTGCAGAATTAGATTATGAAGTTATAAAATATAATAAAGAGAAAAATCAATCACTTATTAAGGTTAACTTACATACAGGCAGACATCATCAAATAAGAGTGCAATTATCAAGCAGACAGCATAGCATATTGGGTGATGTTAAATATCATGGTAAATCTGCTAATAAATTTTATTTATGGGCATATATGCTTACAATTGTTCATCCAACAACAAAAGAAGAGATGACATTTGTAGATGAACCAGAGTGGGATTTTTAGAATCGAAGTAAAAAATGGACTTTATATTTAAGTTCATTTTTTTATATAAAATAGTTGAGAATATTTTTCCGTTAGTGTAAAATATAAAAAAAGAATTATAATGCAAAAGAGAAAGGATAGAAACATGCCAGAAGTTAAAGATGATAATAAAATAAAAGAAATGATAGATAATCTTGTAAAAAGAGCAAGAATTGCGGCTGATGAATATACAAAATTAAGTCAAGATCAAGTTGATAGAATAGTAAAGGCTATGTCTATGGCTGGAGAAGAACATCACATGCAATTAGCTAAAATGGCTGTTGAAGAGACACAAAGAGGGATTTATGAAGATAAAATTACTAAGAATATGTTTGCAACAGAATATATTTATCATAGTATAAAATACAATAAAACAGTTGGCATAATTAATGAGAATGAAGAAGAAGGCTATGAGGAGATAGCAGAGCCTATTGGAGTTATAGCAGGAGTAACACCTGTAACTAATCCAACTTCAACTGTTATGTTTAAATCATTGATTTCAGCTAAAACAAGAAATGTAATCATATTTGGTTTCCATCCAAGTGCACAGAAATGCAGTACAGAAGCGGCTAAAATAATGAGAGATGCAGCTGTAAAAGAAGGTGCACCAAAGGATTGTATTTTGTGGATTGAAGAGCCATCAATAACAGCAACATCAATGCTTATGAATCATCCTGGAGTTGACCTTATACTTGCTACAGGTGGAACTAGTATGGTTAAAGCAGCATATTCTTGTGGAAAGCCAGCATTAGGTGTTGGACCGGGAAATGTACCTTGCTATATTAATAAAAGTGCGAAATTAAAAACATCTGTAAATGATTTAGTAATGTCTAAATCATTTGATAATGGTATGATTTGTGCTTCAGAACAATCAGTAATTGTTGATGATTGTATACATCAAGAATTTGAAGATTTGATGAAAAAAGCAGGCTGCTATTTCTTAAATAAAGAAGAAACAGATAAATTAAGAAATGAGATGTTTTCAGAAGATAAATTGAATAGTTTTGTTGTTGGAAAAAGTCCTTATGACATTGCAAAAATGTCTGGAATAGATGTTCCTATTGATACAAAAGTATTAGTATTAAAAGAAAATGGTGTTGGAATTGAATATCCATTTTCAAAAGAAAAACTTAGTCCAGTACTAGCATATTATATTGTAAAAGACGCAGATGAAGGAATTAATCTAGCAGAAAAATTAATTGAGTTTGGCGGAATGGGACACTCTGCTGTTGTACATGCAGAAGATAAAGATGTAATAAATAAATTCTCTGAAACTGTGAAAGTTGGCAGAATAATAGTAAATTCGCCATCAACACATGGTGCAATAGGTGATATATATAATACAAATTTGCCATCACTAACATTAGGATGTGGTACATTTGGTGGAAACTCAACTACATCAAATGTTTCAACAGTAAATTTAATAAATGTTAAAAGAGTTGCAATGAGGAGAGTAAATATGCAGTGGTTTAAAGTTCCAAATAAGATATATTTTGAAGCAGGTTCATTAAGATACCTAGAAAAAATGCCTAATATAACTAAAGCATTTATAGTATCAGACCCAGGAATGGTTAAATTGGGATATGTAGATAAAGTGTTATATTATTTAAGAAAAAGGGAAAAATATGTTCATTCACAAATTTTCTCAGATGTAGAACCAGATCCATCATTTGATACAGTAAAAAGAGGAGTTGAAATGATTAATGAATTTCAACCAGATGTAATTATTGCTATTGGTGGTGGAAGTGCAATGGATGCGGCAAAGGGAATGTGGCTATTTTATGAGCATCCTGATGCTGATGTAGAAGGAATGAAATTAAAGTTCATGGATATTAGAAAGAGAACTTATAAATTCCCTAAACTTGGTGTAAAAGCACAATTAGTTGCAATTCCAACAACCTCAGGTACGGGATCAGAAGTAACATCTTTTGCAGTTATTACTGATAAAAAATTAGATAAGAAATATCCATTGGCTGATTATGAATTAACTCCAAATGTAGCCATTGTTGATCCAGATTTAGTTATGAGTTTGCCAAAATCAATAACTGCAGATACTGGTATGGATGTTTTAACACATGCTCTTGAAGCGTATGTATCTAATATGGCATCAGATTATACTGATGGATTATCAGAAAAAGCAGCTGAATTGGTATTTAAAAATTTAAGGGATGCATGGAATGATGGAAGTAATAAATATGCAAGAGAGAAGATGCATAATGCAAGTACAATAGCTGGAATGGCTTTTACAAATGCTTTTCTTGGAGTATGTCATTCAATGGCGCATAAAATTGGAGCAGAATTCCATTTGCCACATGGAAGAATAAATGCAATATTACTTCCTTATGTCATAAAATATAATGGAGTTGATGATCCAACGAAATTTGTTTCATTCCCTAAATATGAGTATTATATTGCAAAACATAAATATGCAGATATTTCAAGAAGAATGAATTTCCCAGCATATACAGATGACGAAGGAGTGCAATCTTTAATTAGAGAAACAAGAAAGTTAGCTGATGATGTTGGAATTCCAAAATCATTTAAAGATGCAGGAGTAGATGAGCAAGAATGGCTAGCTAAAGTTGATTTATTAGCTGATAGAGCTTTTGAAGATCAATGTACATCTGCTAATCCACGAGTACCATTAGTAAAAGAAATAAAACAAATTTTAATTGACAGTTATTATGGAAATTTAGAGATATAATAAAAAGGAAGATGATTTATGATAGAAAATAATGAAAAAGGAATATCTTTGTTAGCTTTAGTTGTAACAATTACTGTTTTAGTAATATTGGCTGGAGTTTCTATTGTTAATATTTCAGGTAAAAATGGAGTATTACAGGAAACTACAAGAACAATTGCTCAAACCAAAATTACAGATGAAATGGAAATGATAAATAGAGCGTATGCTAATGCTCAAATGAATAAAGCGTCAACAGATCCAACAGATTCTCCAATAACATCTGAAGAATTTTTAAAAGAGATGAAAGAGATAACAAGTGAATCTGTAACTGCAACTGGAACAGGTACTTTAACTGTTACATTTACTTCATCTGGAAGAAAATATACAATAAATACGGAATCAAATGTATCATTAGTAATTGATTAAAATGAAATCCACACTATTTAATTATTAGTGTGGATTTTTTTTGATTGTTCGTGAAGATTATTGAGAATTTCAAAAGCTTTTTTGAAAGATATATCATTCATGTCGAGACTAGCTAAAGTTGATATGATTGAACTGTAATCAGAAGATAAATTAGCTTTAGGAAGAATTGGCGTAGTGTTTGCAGAGTCAATTATCTCATAATTTAGTTCTAACTGCTCAAATAAATTAGAGTAGTAATTTATTCGCCTTGCTGGAAAGCCGCATTTTACAAGTTTATCGTTAAGATTAGTTAATTTAAATTTAAATCTTTCAGAAAGCTCAAGGGCATCATCTTCGAGTGCGAGGTAGAAGATACCACTTTTTATTAAATATATTTTAGATGAATCTTTACTTTTTAAAGATGTGTATAAATCGTACAGTTTACTCATTTGTATTCCTCCTTCTTATAAATATTATAGAAATGAGAAATACAAATATCAATAAAATGAGAAGGACTTGGAAAAAAATAAGTCATAGGGTATAATATACTCTATGACTTAATAATTGGTAGCGACGGGGAGATTCGAACTCTCGACACTTCGGGTATGAACCGAATGCTCTAGCCAACTGAGCTACGTCGCCATTTTTTTGACAAGATTTATTATACAAGATTTTATAATAAATGTCAACTGGTAAAATGAAAAATATTGATTTATTGGAGAAAATATAGTAAAATGTAGTGAAATCAATGAGAGGAAAGTATTTATATGAGAATGAAATTTAAGCCTTGGGCAAGAGAAGAACTTGAGACAAGCCCATTTTATATAGACAATCCATGTGATTATAAGGGAAAATGGAAAACGGCTTTTGAAAGACAAGCTCCAATTTATGTAGAACTTGGATGTGGGAAAGGCAATTTTATAGCACAATTATCAAAGAAAAATCAAGACATTAACTATATAGCAGTTGATTTGGTTGATGCAATGCTTGGAATGGCTAAAAGAAATGTTGAAGCTGAATATGGAATTAGAAATTCAACAGTAGCAGAAGAAGTTGAAGATGAAATAGAAAAACAGAAGGTTGTTAAAAATTTAAAACTTATAAGATATGACATTTCTAGAATTTCTGATATCTTTGATAAACAAGATTCAATTTCAAGAATATATATAAATTTTTGCAATCCATGGCCTAGAGGCAAACATCATAAAAAAAGGTTGACACATGAAAGGCAATTAGAACAATATGCTAAATTTTTAAATGGAGAGATATTTTTCAAAACAGATGATGATGGATTATTTGAAGATTCAATAAAATATTTCGAAAGATCAGGTTATTTAATAGAAAAGATTACAAGAGATTTAGCAAATGAATTAGATTTCTGGAATGGAGAGTCTAATATTATAACTGAACATGAAAGAATGTTTATGAATGCTGGAATAAAAATAAAAGCTTTAATTGCAAGAAATATAATAGATAATTAAGGCTTTAAATGTGATTATAAGAGCTTTTTGTCGAATTTTGTCGATGAAAAGTTCTTTACTTTTTATCTAAAATTTGGTATAATCTGTTTATTAATTCTTAAAAGAATTTTATCTATAATAAATCTCAGGAAAATAAAACTAATAATAAGGAGAGTGGTAATATAAGTTGTTATCAATAATAAAAACTGTGTCGTTACAAGGTTTAGAAGGATATATTGTTAATGTAGAAGTAGATGTTACAAATGGATTGCCTTGCTTAGAGATTGTTGGACTTCCAGGAACAACAATTAAAGAATCTAAGGAAAGAATTAGGTCAGCAATAAGAAATGCTGGATTTGAGATGATGAATAAAAGAATAACTGTAAATTTATCACCAGCAGATTTGAAGAAGGATGGTTCTGGCTTAGATTTAGCAATTGCTGCAGGGATATTAATTAGTTTTGGAGAAGTTCAAATTAATAAGTTTGATTTTAAGAATGTAGCATTTTGTGGAGAGCTATCATTAGATGGAAAGATACATAAAACAAAAGGAATACTGCCAATTTGTATTGAGGCGAAGAATAAGGGAATAGATACAATTATTGTTCCTTTTGATAATCTTGAAGAAACTTGTCTAATTGATGGAATTCAAGTTTTAGGAGCTAATAATTTAAATGAAGTAATAAAATTTGTAGAAGGAAAAGGTATTTTATACAGTAAAAAGCAAGGCTGGAAGGATGTAATTTATGTAAAAGAAAAATATAATATTGATTTTGCAGATGTTAAAGGGCAGCAGTTTGCTAAAAGGGCATTGGAAATTGCTGCTTCTGGAAATCACAACTGTCTTTTGAGTCGGATCTCCTGGCTCTGGCAAAACAATGTTAGCAAGAAGAATAGTTACTATTTTACCAGATGTTACGTTTAATGAAGCCTTAGATATTACTAAAATACACAGTATCTATGGTGACGCTAACGGGATAATTACGCAAAGACCATTTAGAAGTCCACATCATACGATTACTCAAACTGCACTTGTTGGTGGAGGAAGAAATTCATTCCCAGGAGAGATCAGTTTGGCTCATAATGGGGTGTTATTCTTGGATGAATTTACAGAATTTAAAAGGCAATGTTTGGAGGCGCTAAGAGAGCCTTTAGAAGATAAAGAAATCGTAATTAGTAGAGTTAATTATAATCTAAGGTATCCCTGTAATTTTATGCTTATTGCGTCAATGAATCCATGTCCATGTGGATATCTAGAATCTGCAAAGAGAAAATGCACGTGCAAACAGTATGAAATAAATAGATACATAAAGAAAATTAGTGGACCTTTAATAGATAGAATAGACTTGAAGGTTAATGTGTTTGATATTGAATATTCTGATATTAATAATAATGATGAAGAAAGTTCAGAAGAAATAAAAAAAAGAGTTAATATTGCACGAAATATACAAATAAATAGGTATAAAAATGAAAGTATTTGCTCTAATTCACAATTAACTGAAAAAATGATAAATGAATATTGCAAGATAGATGATAAAGGTCAAAAGATTATGGGACAGTTATTTAATAAATATAATCTAACAATGAGGTCATATACACGAATATTAAAAGTCGCGAGGACTATTGCGGATTTAAAGCAAAGAGAAGATATTAAGTATGATGATATTATTGAAGCTGCCCAATATAAGTGTCAGGAATGGAGATGATAATATAATAGATAAAGATATATCAATAATAAAACAGAGTGATAATGATTATCCGGAAAAGTTGAGGAAAATAAAAAATCCACCTAAAGAATTATGGATATGTGGAAATAAAGAAATACTTAAAAAGCCGATTATTGCTATTGTTGGTTCAAGAAAATGTAGTGAATATGGGAGAAAATACGCAAGAGAATTTGCACGAGTACTATCTAAAAATGGAATATGTATTATAAGTGGTTTGGCTATTGGAATAGACACTATTGTACATGAAAGCTCAATGAATGAACTGGGGAAAACAATTGCTGTTATTGCCTCTGGATTTAATAAAATTATGCCTGCTGAAAATAGAGAACTAGCAGATGAAATAATTGAAAAAGGTGGAGCGGTAATTAATGAAGTGGGAACCTATTTAGCAGAAAATGCAGAAAACTATCCTAAAAGAAATCGTATTCTAGTCGGATTATCTGATGCAATAATTGTTATTGAAGCACGATTAAGAAGTGGAAGTACACTTACAGGAAGAATGCGGACTTAAGCAAGGAAAATATGTATTTTGCCTGCCACGGAAGAATAAATGAACCTTTAAGTAAAGGAACAAATGATTTAATTAAAGAAGGAGCTATTTTAATGACGTCTGCAAATGATGTATTAATGTATTTCGAAGAGTGTATTGATGTTAATCAGAAATGTGATTTAAGTGATAATGAAAAAAATATTTACAATGTTTTAGGAACACATAATCTAACGATTGATGAGATTGCTTTAAAAAGTAAAATGAATATATCAGAGGTAAGTCAAATTTTATTTGAACTTGAAATGAAGGATCTTGTAGTAGCACTCTCAGGTGAAAGATATGAACGCAAATAATAAAATAATAGGTGCTAAAGGAGAAGAGGAAGTATGTAAATATTTGATAAGAAAAGGATACAAGATTATTGATAGAAATTTTAGATGCAAGCAAGGTGAGATAGATATAATTGCAAGTAAATTAAATGAATTGATTTTTATAGAAGTAAAAACAAGGAGAAATATACAATTTGGGTATCCGTGTGAAGCTGTTGGAAAGACTAAGCAAAAACATATTTTAAATGTTGCTAAATATTACATGTGGCTTAATAATATTATAGAAAACTATAATATTAGATTTGACGTAATAGAGGTATATTATAGTAACAATTATTATATAAATCATATACAAAATTGCTTTTAAAACTATAATATACCTGTATAATTACAAATTGTACATATTATCTTTTTTTATCCAAACAGAAACGCTTCCGCCATTTACATAGAATATGCCGTTTCCTTCTTTGTCAACATATACAGTTTCTTTAACATTTCCAGTGCAATCATAAAGAATTGAGTTCGCAAGATTAGGACCTACATTCATTTGCTTTGAGCCACCAGGTCCATCACTAATTAAAACTGCCATGCCTGAATCTTGATGATAGTAATCACCTTCGCGAGTCCAACCAATTATGTTTTCATTATCAATGTAGTCTTTTTGATCCCCATAAGCTAGATATTTACGTGCTAAAAGGAATACATCTAATAATTCTTTCATTGGTTCAATATTTTTCTCTGGTATGCCATAATAGTCACCATAAAATATGCAAGGAGTTCCTTTTTCTCTAAACATAATCATACTGTAAGCTAACGGTTTAAACCATTCTTGAACCCATGATTCCAATGATTGTCCAGGTTCTGTATCGTGATTGTCAACAAATGTAACTGCTTTTGATGGACGTCTGTCAACTAGTGTATCTTCAAAAATTTTACTCATATCATAATGACCGCCACTTTCAGACGCGATTTTAAAATGATCATGAAGTGGAACATCGAATAAAGTATCAACTTGATCATTATAATCTAGATAATTAATAAGAGAATCGATATTTACACTAAAATATTCTCCAACAGTAAATAAATCTTTATTAGAAAAACTTTTCATATCAGCCAACCATTTTTTATAAAAAGAAGAACGAATATGTTTAATTGCATCTAATCTAAATCCATCTACATTAGTTTGAGATAAAAACCATTTTCCCCATTGATTAAGATCATCGACTACATCTATGTTATTAAAGTCAACATCACACCCCATTAAATAATCATAGTTTCCACGTTCTTTATCTACTTCATTGCTAAAATGTTTTCCATAAAATCTAAATATGCCATTTTCTTTTGCAATATCATCATAATCTATGGCAGTGAAATGAGACCAATCTAATTTAAAATCAGAGTAAGTATTATTTCTACCTTCAAAATTATACTTGGTCCAAGCTGATATAGTTCTGTAATCTCCTAGAGTTTTGGTTCTGTCATCAGGATCTATTTTATAAGCAATAATATCTTGCTTTTCATCAGCTCCCATACGATGATTTAATACAATGTCAGCAAGAACTTTTATATTTTCAACTTGAAGTGATCTAATAGCTGCAATATATTCATCTTTTGTACCATATTTTGTACGAATATTTCCTTTTTGATTAAACTCACCTAAATCGTATAAATCATATACACCATAACCAGTATCATCAATTCCACTAGCAGATTTAAAACATGGTGGGAGCCATACTGAAGTAATACCCATTTTCTTTAATTGTGGAGCTGTTTTTATAATATTTTTCCATAGTGAGCAATTATTAGGTAGGTACCATTCAAAATATTGCATCATAGTTTCATTTGTACTTTTCATAAGATCCTCCGTAAAATAAATTGGCTATAAATTTATATACATTATAGCATATAAATTTTGAAAAAATGATGAAATTTATAAAAAAATATTATATAATACAAATACAAAAGATGAAGGGAAATTTTTATGGATAAAATTCAGGAAATAGTAAGTTTTATTAAAGAAATTGAGATTTCAAGTGTAATTAATTTGATTATTGCTTTAGCAGTAATAAT